>Ga0102938_10001110_pt1 | contig 20368 bp, 21 predicted proteins | sample SalPonR2_B_D2_MG_FD_84516 | JGI IMG/M metagenome (GOLD analysis project Ga0102938, IMG submission 84516) | Salt pond soil microbial communities from South San Francisco under conditions of wetland restoration - Salt Pond MetaG R2_B_D2_MG | ecosystem: Environmental > Aquatic > Marine >... | reverse complement strand
TCTTATATTCGAGACCCTGCCACTGGCGCGCCTGGAGCGGGAGATCAACTTTGCGCGGCGCTCTGTGGTGGACCTGGTGACGCTGATTCTGGGTAGTCTGGCGACGCTGGCACTGGCGCTGCTGGATTATGGTGTCTGGGCACTGGTCTGGGGCATGCTGGTCAACACTGTCACGCGCGTGATCGGCTTTAACCTGATCTGCCCCTGCCAGCTGTGGCCCAGTTTCAACTTTGCCGGCATGCGCAGGCATTTTGCGTTCGGTGGCTTCGTGGTGAGTGACCGCAGCCTCTGGTATGTGTTCAGCGAGTCGGACAAGTTTATCGGTGGCAAGCTGCTCGGCAACCAGGCGCTCGGCTACTACGCGGTGGCCAGCCAGATCGCCTCGCTACCGATACAGAAGGTCAGTGGCCTGCTCAACGCGATAGCGTTCCCGGCATTCTCCCAGGCCCACTCCCATGCCAGTCTGGAGAAAGTCCGCGACTATCTGCTGACCGCTACACGTATGCTCAGCATAGCCGCCTTTCCGGTATTCTTCGGCATGGCGGCAACCGCCGACTCGATTATCGCTGTGCTGTTGGGCGAGAAGTGGTTGATGGCCGGGCCGCTGCTGCAACTACTCGCGCTGGTGATGCCTTTGCGATTGCTCAGCAACGTTTTCCCGCCACTGCTCTGGGGCATGGGGCGTCCGCGCACCAGCGCCAGCAATTATCTGCTGGCCGCGGTGCTCATGCCCATGGCTTTCCTCATCGGTGCGCGCTGGGGCATGCTCGGTCTCGCACTGGCCTGGCTAGGCATGTACCCGCTGGTATTTGCCGTCACCGCCTGGCGAAGCTGTCGTGAGGTGGCGCTGGCACCGGCGGCGTATATTCTGGCGCTGGTGCGGCCGCTGATGGCCTCGCTGCTCATGCTGGTTCTGGTCACCCAGGCTGACCCCTGGCTGCCGGGTGCGAGCGGTGGGTGGGTGCATCTTGGCGCGCAGGTGCTGCTGGGCGTTGTGGTATTCGGCGGGGGCATGCTGCTGATCGACCGTCGGGGTCTCGCGGAGACCCTCTATCTCATTCGTTCCTGAGCACTGGCACGGGCTTGATAACTAATACCTAGTAGTCTATAGTCGGCCGGAATGCGGTTAACCTGGAGTCAGCCATTATGAGTCAATGCCCGTTTGCAAACTTTCCCAACATGATCGACCCGGAAACCTATGCCGAGGGCATGCCCTATGAGGTGCTGCGCGAGATCAGGGAGTCCGGACCGATTCACTACATGGACGATTCCTACCAGGGCGTGCCTTACTGGCTGGTGACGGGGCGCGATGAAATCGATTTTATCTCCAAGCGCCCGGAGCTGTTTTCCAGTGAAGCGGCAACCGCCCTGGCTGAGGAATACGAGCGCGAAGAGATCGAGAACATCCACAGCCAGATGATTATCAATATGGATCCCCCGCGGCAGCTTAAATACCGGAAGATCGTGCGCGCCGCCTTCACGCCCGGGGCTGTCGGCTCCTACGAGGAGCGTTTCCGCCAGCATGCCAGGAACATTGTCGACCGCGTTGCTTCGCGGGGCGAGTGTGAGTTCGTGGAAGAGGTGGCGGCGGAACTGCCGCTGCTGGCAATTCTCGAGCTCTGCGGCGTGCCCGCGGAAGACCGCAAGGACTTCTTCGAATGGACCAACGCCATGATGTTCAACCAGGATTCTGAAATGGCGGCGGACCGGGACGTGGCCGAAATGGCCTCGGTGCAGGTGATTGAGTACGCCATGAAACTGGCGGAAATGCACAAGGAAAACCCCGAGGAAAATATCGTGGGCGCGCTACTGCGCGGGCACGGCGGCGTGGACGGTCTCACGGATGACGAGTTTGTGTGGTTCTTCCTGCTGCTGATTGCCGCGGGCAACGAATCCACCCGCACAATCACCAGCCACGGCATGCGCCTGCTGATGGAAAACCCCGATCAGCTGCAGTACCTGGTGGACAACCCGGACAAGATTGCCGGCGCGACGGAAGAAATGATCCGCTACAACACCGCGTTTATCATGATGCGTCGACAGTGCATGGAAGATACCGAGGTGGGTGGCAAGCTGATCAAAAAGGGCGACAAGATCATTCTCCACTATCACACGGTGAATCATGACGAATCGATCTTTGGTGACGATGCCATGCAGTTCGACGTGACGCGCCCCGAGCGCATGCCCAACCTGTACAACGAACATCGCGCCTTCGGTATCGGCCAGCACTTCTGTCTCGGCACGCACCTCGCGCGCCTCGAAGTGAAAGTGATGTTCGAGGAGATCATCCCGCGTATGCGCAACCCGAAACTGGTCGAGGAGATTCGCTACACGCGCTCCAACCTGGTGAACGGTATCAAGAGCATGCGCATCACGTTTGACCCGGAAACGAAAAAGGCAGAGCAGGCGGCCTGACACACCGCCTACCGGCACCCGCCAAAAAAAGCCCCGGCATTACTGCCGGGGCTTTTTTTTGGTTTGTTTCGGCGGCCGTTGTTCACGCAGGATTGCGTGCCCGGGCCCTAATCGGTTTCCTGCTGGTCCTTCTCAAACTCGGCGATCGCTTCCTCTACCGGCGCAAGCATCGAGGCGGCTCGCGGGTAGCCCGCGTACTGCGCAATGAACAGCAGGAACTCGCGCGCCTCCGCCGGGTTGATCTCGCCACGCTTGAGCGATGCCTTGAGCTGTATCTTGAAAGTCATCGGTTCGCCTTTTTCGGCGATGATGCCGAGCAACAGGATGCGCTTGTCACGCATGGAGAGAGTGTCGCGCGTCCACAGCTCGGCGAACAGTTGCTTCAGCATGATGTCGGTGAAGGCGTAGCCCTCGGGCGGTACGATGACATCGCCCGCGTACACATCTTTTATGGTTTCTTCGCCGAGCGCGCGGCGTTCTGCATCGTTCATGTCGTTGATTTCCTGTGTCAGTCCAGCGTGCCAAACAGTTTGTCATACAACAGGGTGATAGTTGCATAGTTACCCTTGTGCATATTCTCGTGGTGCACGTGATGCTTCGCGGTAATCCAGCTCAGGGTTTTAAACGGAAAGTAGGGCAGGTTCACATACGTGTGATTGATCTGGTTGAGCTGGTAGTAGATCACGAAGGTGGTGACGATTGTAATGATGTTGAAGGGGCCCATGATGGCAGACAGCACAACCACCGTCACCATGAAGCCACCCAGACCCACAAAGGTTTCCTTCGGGTGCACGTAGTGTGCGTCGAGATAGGTGGGGCTACGGGCCTGGTGGTGCACCGCGTGCACCTGGCGCATGGCACCGTTGCCGTGGAACCAGAAGCGGTGCGCGAGGTAGTAAAAGAAATCGTAGACCATGAGAATCACAACCATATCCAGCAGAATCTGCCACCACGCGGGCAACTCAAAGGTGATGCAAAAGGGCAGCAGAAGCAGGAAGAATGTGACGTTGCAGTACAGGCCGACGCGCTGGCTGGAACGGATCATCGGCGGGTACTTTTCTTTTTTCCATTTCACCTTGTCCTCGTCGCGATTGATGCGCCGCATCTCCGCCAGTGCGGGATGCTTGAAAATAAGCCATTTGCCCGCCTTGGTGATGCCTGCGATGAGTGCCAATGCCGCGAGCGAGGCCACGATGTTGTAATTGGCCCACAGTGCGCTTACAAATTCATTCGTCATATTGTCTACCTCAATTACTGAGACGGGTTCAACAACAGCCGGGCGAGTGCCTGGCTGGCGTCATCTCCCAGCTGCCGTTTCAATTGCTCTGCCAGGGCATGGATCTCGTCGTGCCTGCCGTATTCAAAAACACCACGCTCCAGGTGCAGCCCGTGGTAGAGGGTGTGCAGCGTCGAACGCAATCTGTGCATTGCCGCGTGGCCGGTAATCGCGGCGAATTCCGACTCGAGGTCCGCTACGCTGGCAACGGAATCGGCGATAAGCCGTTCCCCCTGCGCGGTGAAGTGCAGCAGTACCTGACGGGCGTCTGCCGTATCGGTTTCCCGCGCCAGGTAACCCAGCGCCTCGAGTTCCGTGGCGATGGCGCTGATCGCCTGCTTGCTGACATCCTGTATCGTCGCCATCTGCTGGATACGGCCGCCGCCCGGGCCGATCAGGGTGAGCACCTGTCCGTGACACAGCCTGAGCTGCGGATGGCCGCGCTGGCGCGTGAGCTGCATAAGGCGGTGTAATGTGTAGTCGGAGAGTCGCGGCAAGAGACCGCCCATGCCGCTGTAAAGCACCCTGGGTTCGTTATCAGAGCGCAGGCCGAGAGACAGGCTCTGGTAGATCATGCCGAGGCTGCGCGTTGCGTCTTCGACCTCCGCCGACCCCGCCAGCAGGGTGAACTCTGCGTCCAGCTTGCGCAGGATGCGCACACCATCACGGCGCAGCCGGCGACCGTTGTTACTGAGCACCAGTTGTCTGGCGCGCCGGTCTGCCGGGTCTGGCTCACTGCTCACATAGCCGGCCTGTTCCAGTTGCCGCACCGCCTGGTTGCAGGCCTGGCGCGAAATCCCCAATACCTCGGCCAACCCGGAGAGCCGCCGGCCCTGGCTGCCGATCAGTGTGATATAGGGTGCGAAACCGAGGCGCAATTCGCTATGCCCGCACTCCTGCATCAGGGTATGCATCATGCGCAATTGCAGATGGCGCGCTACCCCGATGAGGTGGCGAGAGAAGTTGTCACGGTAGTCGTCCCACAGGGACGCCCGCGACGGGTTGCGCTGCTGAAGTGCACTCATGAGCAAATAGTAAATGCAGGTTGACGAATAGTCAATCAGTGTTGACATATTGTTTGGGTGCCGTCTACACTGCGTGCTTGCAATCGGCGTGGGCCTGCCGGCCCGCGCGATACCAACAATAATTACGGGTAGCGAGCATGAGTGCCAAGCGTAAGGTCGGGTTTGTGGGTCTGGGAGATATCGGGCGGCCGATGGCGAAGCATCTGGTGAGTGACGCCTTCGATGTCTACGTCTTCGACCTGGCACAGGCGGCGCTGGATGAGCTGGTCGCGGCGGGCGCCAGTGCCTGCGGCTCGCTTGCCGAACTGGCGAGCCAGTGTGACTGTATCGGCATCTGCGTGCGCGATGACCCACAGGTAGAAAGCATACTGCTGGGGGACGAGGGGCTGCTGGCCAACGCATCGAGCGGTACCACGATCCTCGTGCACAGCACGGTGACCCAGGCAAACCTCCTGCAGTGGGCAGCGCTTGCCCGCGAGGCTGGCCTGTGCCTGCTGGATGTACCCATGACCGGCGGCGCCGGCAAGGCCCAGGAGGGAACTCTCTGTTATATGGTGGGCGGCGAGCCGGCGGAGCTGGAGAACATAAGACCGGTATTGCAGACCTCGGCTGAAAAAATTGTACACGCGGGGCCGCTCGGTACAGGCATCGCGCTCAAGTTGTGCAACAACTATATCCAGTACACGGAATTCGTGGCCCTTGCGGAGGCGGCGAGGCTGGCGGATGCCTGCGGCCTGTCGCTGGAAGTGATCCGCGAAGTCGGGCTTGCCAATGGTGTCGTCAACCCGCAGATGTACCAGTTCGTCAGTGGCCGCAACGCGCTGGCGCCGGGCTGCACGGACGACCAGATGGCAGAGTTTTTTGGCGGTTTCGCCGCGCTGGCGCGCAAGGATCTTGATTGCGCGATGGAAACCGCGGCCAAAAAAGGCGTGACCATGCCCACTGCGGAGTTCATCCGTGACCGCATAGAAAATGTATTTCTCGCGCGGGATGAATCTCGCCCCCCGGCAGAATAAGGAGCCCATGATGAATCCAGAGACACGCCTCTTCATCGACGGAGAGCTGGTGCCGGCCGCATCCGGCAGGACCTATGTCAACGTCAGCCCCGCCACGGAGGAGGTCATCGGCGAGGCGGCGGATGCCGGGCCCGAGGATATGGAACGCGCCATCGCCGCCGCCAGGCGCGCTTTTGATGACAGCGACTGGTCAACCAACCACAGTTTCCGTCTGCACTGCCTCACCCAGTTGCGCGACGGGCTGCGCAGTGTCGAAGAGGAATTCAAGCAGCAGATTGCGGCGGAGACCGGTGCCCCGCTGGCTATTTGCGGCGATATGGGCCCCCAGTGTGCGCTGCCCATCGGCTTTATCGATTACACGCTGGAGCAGCTACCCAGGTTTGAGTGGAGCAGGGATGCCGGCCTGTCGGAAAAAATGGGCATCAACAGCCGCCGCCTGGTAGAAAAAGAGGCGATTGGCGTGGTGGCTTGCGTCACGCCCTGGAACGTGCCCCTGCAAATCAACCTGGCCAAGTGCATCCCGGCGCTCGCCGCGGGCTGTACCGTGGTGCTGAAAGCGGCGCCGGATACGCCCTGGTCGGCAAGCATGCTCGGTCGCGTCGTGGCGGAGCACACGGATATCCCGCCAGGCGTGTTCAACGTAATCACCGCGGAAGACCCGCGTACCGTGGGTGATCAACTCGTTGGCGACCCGCGCGTGGACATGGTGTCTTTTACCGGCTCCACCGGCGTTGGCAAGCACATCATGCGGCGAGCCGCCGAGTCGGTGAAAAAAGTGTTCCTGGAACTCGGTGGCAAATCCGCCAATATCTTGCTGGACGACGCAAACCTCGATAGCGCACTCCTGAGCTGCCTCGGCGTGTGTTTTCACGCGGGACAGGGCTGCGCCATTCTCACGCGCCTGCTGGTGCCGCGTTCGCGCATGGCGGAGGTAGAAGAAAAGTTGCCCACATTCTTCGGCTTCATCGACTACGGCGACCCGTCGTCCGAGAGCCAGATCATGGGGCCGTTGATCAACGCACGGCAGCGCGAGCGGGTTCTTTCCTATATTGAACAAGGCAAGGCAGAGGGCGCCCGGCTGTTGCTCGGGGGCGGTGTGCCCGAGCACCTGAAGCGGGGCTATTACGTAGAGCCGACTATTTTTACCGATGTTTCCAACGACATGAGCATCGCACGGGAGGAGATTTTCGGGCCGGTGCTGGTGGTGATTCCCTTTGATGATGACGACGATGCGGTGCGCATCGCGAACGATTCCGACTACGGTCTCTCGGGGGGGGTGTGGTCTGCCGATGAGGCGCGGGCGCTGGCGGTAGCGAGGCGCATACGTACTGGCACGGTGTCTGTGAATGGCGGCATCTATTATGGTGCGGATGCGCCCTTTGGCGGTTACCGGCAGAGCGGCATCGGGCGGGAGATGGGTCCGGAAGGCTTTGAGGAGTACCTGGAAACCAAAACGATTGCGATTGCCGTATGAGCGCACTCGCTGACCGGGTGTATCTGGTTACCGGTGCATCGCGTGGCTTCGGGCTGGCCATTGCGCGCGAGCTACTCGACAGCGGTGCGCGTGTCGCGCTTATCAGCCGCCAGCGCGCGGGCCTTGATGCCGCGCTTGAGAAACTGGATGCCGGTGACCGGGTGCTTGCGCTCACCGCTGATATCGGCGTCAAAGCACAGGTGGAGGTGGCATTTACCCGCGCGGCCGCGCATTTCGGGCGGCTGGATGGCCTGGTGAATAACGCCGGTATGGCGCGTCCCAACCTGATCGAGCACCTCGATGAGCAGGAAGTACTGGCGCAGGTCAACACCAACTTCCTCGGCACCGTGTTTTGCTGTCAGGCGGCAATACCGCTGTTGCGCGGCGGCGACAACGCACGCATCGTCAACATCTCCTCTGCATCGGCCTGGCACTACGATGAAATAGTGCACCTGTCGATTTATGCGGCTACCAAGGCGGCGGTAGAGCGCTTCACACGCGATTTACGCGTGGAGTTGCAGCCCGATGGCATCGGGGTGACCTGTGTCAGGCCTGGCGGGGCATTCACCAGCTTTGCCGACGATTGGGACCCGGAGCGTTTCGGCGCGGCGATGGCCGGCTGGAAAGACGTGGGTACCTACATGGATATGGGCATGGAGGTCTCCCAGGTGGGCGAGGCGGTGCGCTACAGCCTTGCGCAAGCTCCGGGGGTGGCGGTCGATCTGCTGGAGATCCGGCCCAACAAACTCACACCGAAATCCATTTTCTAGACGCGTTTTCACTTAACAGGACAAGTCAACATGCAGAACGTACTCGGCTACGAAGGCAAGAACGTGGTGGTTACCGGCGCGGCCTCAGGGATGGGCGCCGCCGCCGCGCAACTGCTGGTGGATCTCGGTGCGCGGGTGTACGCCCTGGATGTGGCGTCGGTGTCCGTGCCGGTGGAGAGCGCCATCCAGGTAGACCTGAAGGATGCCGCCGCACTGGACACCGCAATAGAACAGTTGCCAGGCGAAATACACGCACTGTTCAATTGCGCCGGTGTGCCCAGCCCGCCGTTCGCGGCGGCCGACACTGTGCTGATCAATTTTTCCGGACTGCGCTATCTCACTGAGGCGCTGCTGCCCCGAATGCACGAGGGCGCGGCCATCGCTTCCATCGCCTCCACCGCGGGTATGGGCTGGAAGCCCGCCCTTGAGCAGGTGCGCGAGTTTCTTGCCCTCGACAACAGTCTCGCTGCGGCCCGGACGTGGTTGCAGGACAATGCGGACGCGATCCCGGATGGCTACGGGTTTTCCAAGCAGTGCATCATCGTCTATACCATGAGCATGGCAAAGGAACTCGCCATACGCGGTATTCGTATCAACTGTATTGCGCCGTCGCCCACCGACAGCGGCTTCATGCGCGCGTTGAAAGGCGAGGGGCAGATACCCGACGAGATGGTGGAACTCTTCCTGCCGTCCAACGGGCGCTATGCCACGGGCGAGGAAATGGGTCAGCCGCTGGTACTGCTTAACAGTGCGTTGGCGGGTTTTGTAAGCGGCCAGAATCTGCCGGTGGACTTCGGCTACTGCGCCGAGGTGCGCATGGGTCAGCGGGACGACTTGATGGGGATTCTTTGAGCGCGAAACGCCCCCGGCGTTTGCCACGCATTAACCAGCCCACCGCGGCCATGGTCGAAGTTTCAAGGTTCGATGTGCACTACCCGGGCCTGAGGAGAAAGCAAGCATGAGCAGCCTGAGCAATACGCAGTTGAGAGCCGCAGCGGAGCAGCTGATCGCCGCACACGACGAAGCCTCACGCAGCAATGACTGGACGTTCTTTGTCGATGAGATCTACGCGCAGGATTGCGTGTACACCTGCGAGTACGCGGGCGTGATGGAAGTGACCGCGCGGGGCATCGATGAGATCAAGTCGACGCACTACGGCCGTGATATGGCGGTTGGCTGGGAGGGGTGGACCTTTCCCTACATGGGTGTGTATACCGGCACCGACAACCAGCTCATTACGCACTGGATGAACCGGGGTCCGGGGAAACGCGAGGACGGGCGTTTTTTTGAAACACCCGGGCTGTCGTTTATTACGCTCGATGCGGATGCCCGTATCTGCCGCCAGCTTGACCTGTTCGACCTGGCACATCAGATGAAGTTGTGTGATGAGCTGGAGGATGCCGGGTTGTTGTCCGCGCAACTGAAGCAACAGTGGGTGCTGCCCATGAAAGACAAACTGCAGGAGCAACTGGCGCGCAACCGCTAGCGGGGGCGCGCCGGTCAGGCGTCCGCGAATCAGTCTGGGCCGTGATGGGCGATGGGCTTTTCCGTAAACAGGTAGTCTTTCAATTCCTCGTCCATTTTCGGGTCTTGCCGTCGGATCCACTCCAGTACCATGGCCGCGTGTTCCTTTTCTTCGTCCCGGTTGTGTTCGAGGATGGCCTTGAGCTCGCTGTCTTTACAGGCATCCACGCGCTGGTTGTACCAGTCGACGGCTTCCAGCTCTTCCATCAGGGATACGATGGCGCGATGCATATCGCGGGTTTCATCGGAGAGCTCGTCGATGGGCTCGTGGTAACCTTCATTGGCCATGGTGTATTCCCTCAGCGTATTATCGGCCGGATGCCCGAGTGCCCCGGCACGAGGGCGCGAAGTTCCATCAACTCGCGCGCGCTTATAGTAAGCTGCCGCGTGCAGGGCGGCAATACATGGCTTGCACCGGTTTCGCGGTGTGGCGGCATGCAAACGCCAGTCTCGCGGGAGCGGGCCCCGTCGCACTACTGACATTCATGGAACCCGGCACAGGCAGGGCGGGAAACTTGACGTGAAACAGCTTTCGCAGTTTGCCTTCGCAGGGACTATCGGCTTCTTTGTGGATGCGCTGTCCCTGTGGTTGGTGTACCCATGGACAGGCGCCTACGCCGGTCGATTTATCTCTTTCAGCTGCGCCGTTATCACAACCTGGCTTATCAATCGTTCGCTGACTTTCCGGCACCAGCTCGATACCAAACCGCTCCATACGGAGCTCGCGCTTTATTTCGCGTCTACGCTGGTTGGCGGTGTAGTGAATCTCCTCGCCTACTTCCTGGTGGTATACCTGTTTGCGCTCTCCGTTGCTGCCCTGCCCATTGCCGTTGCCGTGGGCTCACTGGCCGGTATGCTGGTCAACTACACGCTGACGAGGCGCCTTGTATTTACCGGTAACGCGGACAATTGAAATCGGTAGTTCTGCTTACACCGGCGGCGCAACTGCCTGTGTAAGAGCCCCTTTTTCTTGTGACATCAGAAAACCAGATGGCCGAACTTGTGCGGATTGCGCAGGGTATACAGTCGCTGAAGCTTGCCCTCCGTTCCCGCGATGAAGTGAATTGAATGCACTTGCTGGCCCTGGTGTATCACCAGCGCCCAGGAGTCGCTGAGCCGTTCAAGCTGCATTTCCAGTGGCGCCTCCCCGCCCGCTTTCGCCGCCAGGTGAAGGAGTACGGTTGCGATTCGCTGCGCGCCATGAATCGGTCTTACCGCTGCACTGACCACACCGCCGCCATCGGTGTAGGCAATCGCGTCTTCAGCCAGCAGCGTGATCAGCCCTTCAACGTCTGCGTTGCCAACTAGCGCCACCAGTTGTTCCAGCAGTTGTTTGCCTTCGGCATCGGGGAAACTCTGTACGCGGGATTGGTTGCGCATACGCTTGCGTGCACGGGAAGCGCGTTGCCTTGCGGTGTCGACCCTGATACCTAGTAGTGCGGCCAACTCATCGAAGGACAGGTCAAAGGATTCGCGCAGTACATACACGATGCGCTCAGAGGGCGGCAATTGCTCCAGCAGGTGCATGAAGCCGATGCTCAACTCCTGCGTGAGTTCCAGTTCGTCGCTCACATCACCCAGCACAGGCTCGGGTAGCCATGGGCCGAAATAGGCTTCGCGCTCGGTTTTAGCCCTGCGCAGACGGTCGATTGAGAGATTGCTCACCACGCGGTACAGGAAGGCCTCGTCCGAGCTCGGCGGGGCGTCGAGCTGGTGCAGGCGCAACCGCGCCTCCTGCACTACCTCCTCTGCCTCGGCAACCGATCCGAGCATGCTGTAGGCCAGCGCCTCAAAACGCGATTTCATCCATCACCCTCAAGTAGAGTTGTGCAAACTCGCTTGCGTAGGGATCTCCCGTATCGGTCCACAGTCCCGCAAAGGCGAGCAGAGCTGTCGCTGTGAGTAGTGCTGCCAGTATAGTGGTATTGCGCACCAGGCGGCTTGTGGCTGCCTTGGCCATCCCCAGCCGGGATAGCGCTATTCCGGCGCCGTTGAAGCCATGATAGAAACCCGCCGTGCCCAGCAGCAGGTAGTAGGGAAAGAAATACCAGGCCGCGAAATCGAGACTGAACGCAACGCCCTCAAAACCCGGGTAGATACCGTAAAACCAGGACGGGCCGCGCACCGCCAGGATGTGGCCGCCGATCAACACGGCGAGCCCGTAGCCGGTATAGCGGTGCCAGCGGGCCCGTGGCCCGGCTGGCCCGCTGCCTTCGCGTTTGCGCCTGATCAGGCCTACAACTATATGCACCAGCAGTGCCGCGAGGATCAGCGGTTCCAACAGCGGCGACTGGTACACAGTGCGCAGCGAGCTTTGTGTGATGTTGTAGGTTGCGGCTCCGAAGCTCGCCAGCCAGGTATTGACCAGATGCAGTGCGAGGAACGCGGCGAAAATGAGGCCGCTGACGGCCTGAAGTGTTTTCAGCATTGCAGGAATCCCTGTTTGGAACGGTCACCCTGAAGACGTCCGGGGTGCGGGAAACGTGACATCGAATGCTGGCGTATGTAGTGGCCCGCCCTCCAGGATTCGAACCTGGGGCCTTCCCCTTAGGAGGGGGACGCTCTATCCGTCTGAGCTAAGGGCGGAGGTGAGGCCCGGCCATTATTCCGTGCCGCGCCCGGCAGTTCAAGGTTGTTGCGACAGATCGTACTCACTGAACACCGGGTTGTGCATGTCCCCCAGGTAGCGCATCGGGTTCCAGGGGTAGAGATTGGGTTTGCCGCTCGCGTCGAAATACCAGCTATCGCAGCCGCCTGTCCACCACACCGTGTCGGTGATGGCTTCGGCCATGGCCGCATTGTAACTGGCGAATGCTGCTTCCTTTGCCGCGATTGACGCGAGGCCGTCCTCGCGCATGCGATCGAGCATGGCGATGATGTAGTCCACCTGGTATTCGCTGATGGTGATCAGCGATAGGTTGCCCACCGGGCCGGTTGGCCCTTCAAGCATCCAGAAGTTGGGAAAGCCCGGTATCGCTACCGCCCGGTGTGCACGCGGGGAGCCTGCCCAGGCCGCTTCCAGTTCAACGCCGTTTTCGCCGATCACCTTCGTAGGGAGTATAAAAGCCGTGGAATCGAAACCGGTTGCCAGCACCAGTACGTCGAGTTCGTGCAGTGCGCCATCTGCCGTGCGCACGCCTTCGGGTTCAATGCCGGTAATGCGCTCGGTGACCAGGTGCGCATGCGGGCTGCTGATGGCCGGGTAGAAATCCGAGCAGAAAATCAGCCGCTTGCAGGCAGCCTGGTAGTCCGGTGTGAGTTTTTTGCGCAAGGCCTCATCGGGTACGCCACTCTCAAGATGGCGCCGGCACAGCCAGCTTATCCAGCGCTGCATGAGTTTGTTCCCTACCGTGCCCGCGCTGAAGGTACGCACCAGTAACTGAAAGTAAAAGTGATAGGCCATGCGCTGCAGCACCGGGACGCGCGCGAGCAGTCGGTTCCAGCTCTCGGAATAGGCCTTTTGCGGCAGCGGCGACATCCACTGCGGGGTGCGCTGAAAGACGTGCATCTCGGCCGCATCGCGGGTCACGGCACCCACAATCTGGCTGGCGGTGGAGCCGGTGCCGATCACGCCGACGCGCTTGCCCCGCAATTCGATACTGTGGTCCCAGCGCGCGGAGTGGAAGCTCGCGCCGGCGAAGGTGTCCAGGCCGTCGATAGCCGGGTAGGCCGGTTTGTGCAGGATGCCGGTGGCGGAGACCACCACATCGAACAACTCTTCATCGCCCGCGTCGGTGCGCACCCGCCACTGCGGGCACTCGTAGCGCATTTCGGTCACCGCGGTATTGAAACGCGTTTTTTCCAGCACCCCGAAGTCACGCGCCACGCTTTCGAAATACGCCTGGATATCCGCGCCGTAGGAATAACGATGTGACCAGTCGGCCTTTAACGCGAAGCTGAAGCAGTACCACCGCGAGGGGATGTCGCAGGAAAGGCCGGGGTAGCTGTTCTCCCGCCAGGTGCCGCCCACGCGGTCGGCCTTCTCGAACAGGGTGAGGTCGCGATAACCGGCTTTCTCCAGCTTCACCGCGGCAGCAATGCCGGACATTCCCGTGCCGATAATGGCGATGCGCGGCTGGCGTCCGCTGCCTGCCCAGCCGGTGCCGGTAGACTGCTCTGGTGGTGTCATTGTCGCTGGGTTATCGCTCAATTTTATTGTCGTTTCGGCAACGGGAGCCGCCACTTGCAGGGCCCAGAATATCCTTTTTGCGCCCTGCGTCGCCAGTGTCCGACTGTAGCCATTGATCCGTATCAAGAAACGCGAATGCGCGCAAGTTTTTACTCTTGAAATGAATTTGCCCACCCCCATTTAGCAAGGCAGAGACAGTCCGATAACCCAGAAGGAGGTGTGATATGTCTTTAATGCCCAGAAGTAACCTGTTCGACATGGATCGCTTTTTCAATGATTCCTGGCCGCAGGCGGCGAGGTCCGATACCTCGACATTTTTTGCGCCGCGCGTGGATATCCGCGACAACAATGGACACTACGAAATCACCGCCGAGTTACCCGGCGTTGCTCGTGAAGACATTCACGTGCATGTGAAAGACGGTGTGCTCACGCTGGAAGCGGAATCCACGCAGGAAAACAAGCAGGAAGACAACGGCAGGGTCATACGCCAGGAGCGGCGCTACGGCAAGTTCATGCGCAGCTTCAATCTTGGCGCAGACGTTCAGGAGTCTGATATTCAGGCGACGTTCAAGGACGGCGTATTGACCCTGAAGGCGCCGAAAGCCGTTGAAAAGGAACCGGAGCGACGCCGCATCGAAGTGTCCTGAGTACAGGAGGGCCTAGTTGATGAGCATGGCCCGGATCACTTTGTGCAGCAGGCGTTTCTGCCGCTTGATGTTGTCCGGGTCCTGCAGGTTGCCCTCGGCCAGGGTCGCGAAGGCGCGCTGGGACAGGAAATAGCCGGTGGTGAGGTTGAACATGGCGATCAGGTTGATTGCCAGCACTTCCCTGTGCTCCGGCTCCAGCCCCGCACTTCCCGTCGCTCCCAACTGCTGCAGGCTCTGCATGCCCTGGGAGAACAGCTTCGCCAGCCATTCGGCCACCAGCTTGTTGCCCATCGAGTGGGCGTCGCCCTGCATGGCCTGTTGGAACAGGGACGCCATTTGCGGGTGTGCCAGTAGCAGGTCCGTCATCACCGCGGGCAGTTCGGTATAATCGCGCAGCCGGGCGGCCCCGCCAATGTGCTGCGCCATCGCCTCGGCCATCGGGTTCAGGGCCCGGTGCAACACGGCCTCATACAGTGCCTGCTTACCGCTGAAATGGTTGTACAGGGCGGGTTCAGTCAGCGCCGCTCCCTGTGCAATCTGTCGCAGGCTGGTGCCCTCGTAGCCCTGCTGCGCGAACAAATTCTCTGCGACATCCAGGATACGTTGTGCGGTGCGTTCACCCTTTGTGCGCGGTTCGAGTGCGGGAGGGTCCTGAAGCATAAAATTAACACCTGATTGCTAAAAAAGCGGCAACTGGCTGCGCAGAGGCCTCGAATTACCGATCCGGGAGCGACTATACTGCTTAAATATTAACAGTCGATAATATAATAGGCCTGAAACATGGATTTTGCCATTGATGAACTGGTCAACGAAGACGCCTCTCTCATCAGTCGGCGTTGCTGGTCCGACGCGCAGGTGTATGAACTCGAGAAGCGCGGAATATTCGGCAGGGCCTGGTTGTTCCTCGGACATGTAAGCCAGATACGCGAGCCCGGGGATTTCGTGCAGGCCTACATGTGCGAGACGCCGGTTATTCTCGCGCGCGGCGAGGACGGCGCTATCCACGCCAACATCAACAGCTGCACCCACCGCGGGCTGCCGGTGTGCCGCGCAGACCACGGCAATACCCGGCGTTTCATCTGTCCCTATCACAACTGGGCCTACGCGGTAGACGGGTCCCTGCAAGCCATTCCGCAGGAAAGCGAGGTGCGCAACAAACCTGACAAATCCACCCTCGGCCTGAAACGCGTGCCCAGGGTGGAGAGCTGGCGAGGCCTGGTTTTCGGCAGTTTCAATGTGCAGATTGAACCCCTGGAAGACTACCTCGGTGATATGCGTTTTTACCTGGATGCATTCCTGCAACGGTTTCCCGACGGCATCGAGTTTCTCGGCGCGCCGCACCGCTGGGTGATCAACGCGAACTGGAAGCTCCCGGTGGAGAACCAGCTCGGGGATGTGAATCACGGCGCGTTTCTGCACAGCGCAATCATTCCACGCGAGGCGCAGACCGCGATTGAGCAACTGGGCTACAGCGTGGTACCCCGGCCCGGCCACGGGGCAACATTCCGCCTGATGCCGGAGGACAGCCCTTGGGAGGATGTGGCCTGGGGCATGGAGGGCATGGGGGCCATCTTCGGCGCTGCGGACGTTCGCGAGTATCTTGCCGAGGTGCAGGCCCGGGCCGGCGAGCGTGTGGGCGAATTGCGTGCCCGGATGAAAGGGCTCACCTACGGTGTGTATCCCAACCTGTCGTTTCTGTGGTCAAACACGTCGTTCAAGGTGTCGCATCCGCGCGGCCCGGGCAAAGTGGAATACTGGTCCTGGGCGGTTGTGCCCGCGGATGCCCCGGATGCCATCAAGCGGGCGCTGCGCACCAACTACAGTTCGTTCTTTGGCCCCGCCGGCATACTGGAACAGGAAGACTCCGAAGTGTGGACCCAGCAGTTCATCGGCAGTGACATCGATTTCGCGGACGACCGCCCGTATTTTTACGGCCTGGGGCTGGGCGAGGAGGGGCCACACCCGCAGTTGCCCGGGCTGGTGAGCGTCACCGCCAACGAGTTTTATGCGCGGCATTTTTTCCGTCGCTGGCGTGACGACTTGCGCGCGGCGGAGGCACGGCGATGACTGCTGAGGCGATAGCTACAACGCCCGGGGAACAGCGAGCACTCGAGCGGTTTTACTACCACGAGGCACGCCTGCTGGACAACCGGCAGTATCAGCAGTGGCTGGCACTGGTCGCTGAGTCGGTGCGCTACCGCATGCCGGCCAGGGTGAATGTCCAGGTGGATAATCGCCAGCGCGGCGGCGAGGCGATGCTCGCCATCGAGCGTGAGCTTGAAACCGCGGAGGGGCAGGGCAACCCGTTGCGGGATGAAGGCTTTGTGCACCTGGCGTTGCGTGTTGAACGGGCCTACAAGATCAATTCCTGGTCGGAAAACCCGCCGGCGCGCACGCGGCGCATCATCGGCAATGTGGAGCTCATGCGGCGTACCGCCCGGAGCTGGGAGGTGCTCAGCAACTTCCACCTTTACTACGCGCGCCCCGGGTCCGACAACCACCTCTACAGTGGCCAGCGACGTGACGCTTTGCAGCCGCAGGAAGATGGCTTTCGCCTCCTGGAACGGGAGGTGATCCTGGATTACGCGGATATCGGCCAGCCGACGTTGGGGCTGTTTTTCTAGGTGTTTCCGTCGCCGTGTTTCTCGAGATTAAGCCAGTTGGGTGCTTGCAATCTTACCATTCGCAGAGCAATCTAGATCGGGTCGGTGGTGCGCAAGCGCGCCGCTTCGGCGATTGGGGTGGGGGATTGTGACGAAAGCTGGTCGGGGTGTGTTCACGGTGCGTATCGCGCAGTTTAAATGGGTCGCCGGGTTGCTGCTTTCGGGCGCTCTCAGTGCGTCATTTACCTGGGCGATACCCGCGCCGGTCGCGGAGAACCGCGAGGACTACCGCGACGCCATGGAGGCACTGGAGAAGCGCCGCTGGGATGATTTTTCCCGGCTGCGCGCCGATCTCGATGCCTATCCCCTGTCCCTCTACCTGGACTATTTCCAGCTCACCCGGCAAGCGCCCCGGGTGCGGCCTCCCGAGGCGCTGCGCTTTCTGCGCCGCAGTGCGGATTCGCCGCTGCCCAACCGCTTCCTCAATGTGTACCTCACCACTGCAGGCAAACAGCAACGTTGGCGTGATTTTCTTGCGGTGATGCCGCGCGAGCCGAACAGCGTGGTGCTCAAGTGCTACTACTTCCGGGCGCAGCTCGACGCCGGCGAGCGTGAGCTCGCCTGGGAGGGCGCCAAATCGCTGTGGGTGCACGGGCAGTCGCGGCCGCAGGAATGCGACCCGCTGTTCACGGCCTGGCAGGCGTCGGGCGAACTGACTGACGACATTGTGTGGGAACGACTCCTGGCGGCCTTCGAAGCCAGGCAGCGCTCGCTCATGCGCTATGTCGCCAGCAAGGGTAGTGCGCGCCTGCAGCCCGCGGTCGAAAAGCTGCTGGCCGTGTACGCCAGCCCCGACAAGCTGTCGCGCCTGACGCTTTCGCCGCAGGACCCGTACGCGCCCGACATAGTTGGCCATGGCCTGATGCACCTGTCGCGTTACAACGCGGAGAAGGCTCTGCTCCTGTGGCAGGATTACAGCACGGAGTTTACGTTTAACGCACAACAGCAGCGCGATGTGGAATATGCAATCGCCCAGCGCCTGCTGTTTGCCCGCAGTGACTCCAGCCGCCAGTGGCTGCACGCGGCGCTGGAGCGCCTGGAGGACGATACCCTGGTGGGTATCCGGCTGCGCTGGGCATTGGCGGAGCAGGACTGGCCCGGCTTTGAGCGCACGCGGGTGCTGTTGTCCGCAGACGCACGCCAGGAAGCCGTCTGGCGGTACTGGTCGTCTGTCGCGCTGGCGGAGCGCGGCGCGGCCGATGCCGCGCGCGAATTGCTCGAGGACCTGGCGAACGAGCGCGAGTACTACGGCTTTCTCGCCGCGGATAAACTGGACCAACCCTACGCGTTCAATCACCGGCCACTGGAGCGCGCGGATACGGCTCCGCTGCGCGAGCTGCCCGCGTTGCGGCGAATTGAAGAACTGCACTTTCACGAAGAGGCATTGCTGGCGCACTCGGAATGGTACAAGGTGCTGACGGATACCCCGGATACAGCCACGCAGCAGCAACTCGCCCTGCTGGCCTCCGATCAGGGCTGGTATCGTATGGCGATAGATGCCGCGACCCGCGCACAGGCCTGGGATGCACTCGAGATACGTTTTCCCACGCCGTACCGGAGCGTGTTTGATGCCAGTGCCGCCGCGCAACAGGTGCCCGGTACGGAGTTGATGGCCATTGCACGCAGGGAGAGTGCGTTCTTTCCACAGGCGCGATCGCCGGTGGGCGCACTCGGCCTGATGCAGGTGATGCCGGCCACGGGCGCGCAGGTGGCATCCGGTCTGGGTGAGCGCCACACCAGGACAGACCTGTTGCAGGTGGAGCACAACGTACTGCTGGGAAGCACCTATTACCGCCAATTGCTCGATCGTTTCAATGGCAATCGCGTACTGGCACTCACCGCCTACAACGCCGGCCCCCACCGCGTGGATCGTTGGCGCAACAAGCCCCGGGATGCGGTGCCGGTAGAGCTGTGGATAGAAACCATCCCCTATCGTGAAACCCGCAACTATGTGCAGGCTGTGCTTTCGTACAACGTCGTTTTCCAGCACTTGATGGGCGAGAAAGCGACGCTGCTCAGCAATGGTGAAAGACAGGCCGTCTATTGAGCGCGCCGGCCGTCTGATGAGCGCATCGATCGCCTTCGTTATTCCAACCCTGAATGAGGCGGCCACTATCGGCCTGCTGCTGGAGGCGCTGCGAGAGCGTTTCCCCACTGCCAGGTTGATCGTGGTGGATGGCGGCAGTAGCGATTCCACCGTCCGTGCCGCCATGCCGCGCTGTGATGAATTACTGCTGTGTGTGGCCGGTCGGGCGCGGCAGATGAACCTGGGCGCCAGTGTGGCCCGCACCGGTTACCTGTTTTTCTTGCATGCCGACAGCTTGCCGACAGCAGACGCGCCCGCGTTGCAGACGTATCTCGAATGCGCTCCCGCCTGGGGCTTCTGCCGAGTGCGTCTCAGCGGGCAACGACGCGTCTTTCGCGTTATCGAGTGGTTTATCAACCAGCGCAGTCGCGCAACGGGTGTCGGCACCGGGGACCAGATGCTGTTTATACGACGCGATCTGTTCGATGCGTCGGGTGGCTTCGATGCGCAGCCTTTGATGGAAGACGTTGCCTATTGCAAGCGGCTCCGGCGTCAGGGCGCGCCGCTGATTATCGCCGAGCCGGTAATCACCGCCAGCAGGCGTTGGGAGGAGGGCGGCGTTGTGCGCACGGTGCTGCGGATGTGGGCCCTGCGACTCGCCTATGCCCTGGGCGTGTCGCCGCAACGGCTCTGGCGATACTACTATGGGTGACGGTCGCACGACTGCACCGTCGGCGTCCGATAGCGATTGCCTGCTGCTACAGTTTGCCCGCGAACCCGTACCCGGGCGGGTGAAAACGCGCATGCTGGTGCAGTTGAGTGCCGAACAGGCGTGCGAGCTCCACAGTGACATGGTGCTGTGGACCTGCGAGCGGCTGGTCGGGGCGCGGCTGGGCGATGTGGAAGTCTGCGTGGCCGGCTCACGGCAGCACCCGCTGTTCAGGCAGTGCCTGGCGCTGGGCGCGGCGCGTGTCACGCAGCAGCGTGGCGCCGACCTGGGCGAGCGAATGTTCGCCGCTTTGGAGCGGGGCCTCACTGGTTACCGCAAGGTACTGCTGGTCGGCAGCGATTGCCCGCAGCTGGATGCCGATTACCTGCAAGCCGCGCTGGACGCGCTGGATGAGGTCCCGGTGGTGATTGGCCCCGCACTGGACGGTGGTTACGTGCTTATCGGCGCGCAGCAGATGGACAGAAGGATTTTTCAGGCGGTGCCGTGGGGTTCGGGAGAGGTCTATGCGCAAACGCTGGCGAACATAGCGGCTGCCGGGTTGGCGGTGAGCTCCTTGCAACCGTTGGCGGATGTGGATACCCCGGGGGACCTGCCCGTCTGGAACGCACTGCGCCGACAGACATTGCCCTGACAGCTATTAAGCTGACAGGCCGATACCTGCGGTTGCAGGCAG
>Ga0102938_10001108_pt1 | contig 20391 bp, 16 predicted proteins | sample SalPonR2_B_D2_MG_FD_84516 | JGI IMG/M metagenome (GOLD analysis project Ga0102938, IMG submission 84516) | Salt pond soil microbial communities from South San Francisco under conditions of wetland restoration - Salt Pond MetaG R2_B_D2_MG | ecosystem: Environmental > Aquatic > Marine >... | reverse complement strand
CGTGTCCGTCGTGGATGTCGGCACCGAGGTCGCGGGCGATGCGAACCAGCGCGTCGTCGAGTTGGAGGCGTGGAGCGACGGCCGCGTAGCTGCCGGTCGAGGGCAATGGCACGAACACCTCGCGGCCACTCGGAGATCGGATCGCGGCGCCGTCGACCTCGAACCAGTCGGGAATCGTCGCCCGGTCGAGGCCGAGGTGTTCGAGCTCACGCAGCCCCAACGTGGTCAGGCCGTCCCCGCAGCACTTGTCGCGCGGGAACACGGCTTTGTCGATCGCGATCACGGAGCGCCCGGCGCGTCGGAGCTCGATCGCAGCGGCGCTGCCGGCGGGCCCGAGGCCGACGATCACGACATCGGCGCTGAGTCGTCGGCGCTGGGGCATCGAGTCGTTCACGGCCGCAAGGTTACGAGCGTCGTCGCCCGACGCCAGCACGGTCGTCGTCTCCCGACGACAGCACGGTCGTCGTCGCCCGACCCGGGCGAAGCCCTGGGCGCCTGTCAGCAACTCGCGCCTCGTCCGCTGGCAGTCGCAGGCGGGCGTGACCCTACGATGCCGACCGAGGCGGCGCCGTCGAGTGGGCGCCACGAGAACCACGAGGAGTCGTCGATGGGTGGTCTGTGCGAAGGTCGAGTTGCGATCGTCACCGGAGCGGGACGCGGGATCGGCCGCGAACATGCGTTGAGCCTGGCTCGGCACGGGGCCAAGGTGGTGGTCAACGATCTCGGTGGCAACGTCGACGGCAGCGGCGGCGACACGTCCCCTGCCCAGCAAGTGGTCGACGAGATCGTCGCGATGGGCGGCGAAGCGGTCGCCAACGGCGACAACGTCGCCGACTGGGAAGGCGCGCAGCGGATGATCAACACCGCCGTCGAGACCTTCGGCGACCTCCACGCGCTGGTCAACAACGCCGGCATCCTGCGAGACCGGGTACTGGCGAACATGACCGAGCAGGAGTGGGACTCGGTCATCGACGTCCACCTCAAGGGCACGTTCGCCCCGTCCCGGTGGGCGGTCGCGTACTGGCGCGAACGCGCCAAGGCAGGCGAACCGGTCAGCGGTCGCATCGTCAACACCACGTCGGTCTCGGGCATCTACGGCAACCCCGGCCAGGCCAACTACGGCGCTGCCAAGGCCGGTATCGCTGCGTTCACGAACATCGTCGCGCTCGAAGTCGCCCGCTACGGCGTCACCGTCAACGCGGTCGGCCCGGTGGCCCTCACGCGGATGACCGAAGGACTCGGACCCGCACCGGAGACCGACGAAGAGCGCGAGGCACGTGCGCCGCACTGGATCGCTCCGATCGTCACGTGGCTGTGCTCCGACGAGGCAGCCGGTGTGACCGGCCGCGTCTTCGAGGCCTCCGGCCAGACGCTGGCGGTGGCGGAGGGTTGGGTGCGTGGTCCGTCCACGGCACCCATCGACGACCCGACCGAGATCGGCCCTGTCATCGCCGGCCTGCTCGCAGATGCCCGCCCCAACTCGGGCATGAACGGCGAGCCCGGTGGCTGGCCCCAGACGATGTTGACCTCCTGAACAACGAACCCGTACGAAAGCGAGACGCGCATGCCACTCAATCCCGACGCCGTCGGTTCCACGAGCGAGCCGGTCGAGGTCGGCTGGACCTCCAAGGACGCCCTCCTCTACGCGGTCGGCATCGGTGCCGGCCACGACGACCTTGCCTTCACCACCGAGAACACCAGCGGTGTCGAGCAGTTGGTGTATCCCACGTTTCCGGTGGTGATCGGTTGGGGGAAGGGCTCGGCGATGGGCAACATCGGCACCTTCAACCCGGCGCTGCTCGTGCACGGTCAGCAAGCCGTCACGCTGCACCAGCCGATCCCGGTCGAGGGCACCGTGTCGATCACGAGCGAACTGGTCGCCATGTACGACAAGGGCAAAGCGGCTGTGGTCGTCACCGAGTCGCGGGCGATGATGGGCGACGAACCGCTCTACACCAACACGTCGTCGGCATTCATCCGCGGTGAGGGGGGATGGGGCGGAGAGCGGGGCCCGTCGGGTCCGAAGAACGTTCCACCCGAACGCGATCCTGATCACGTCGTGTCGTATCAGACGTCGATCGACCAGGCGTTCGTGTACCGGCTGTCGGGCGATCGCAACCCGCTGCACACCGACCCGGCGTTCGCGGCGATCGGTGGTTTCGACCGCCCGATCCTGCACGGGCTCTGCAGCTACGGCTTCACGGGTCGTGCGTTGCTCGACGCGGCGTGTGGCAACGACCCGGCTCGGTTCCAGCACATCGAGGCCCGCTTCGCCGCCCCCGTGCTGCCCGGTGACACGCTCACGATCAGCATGTGGTCCGGCGATACCGGCGAGACGTTGTTCACCACCTCGGCCGTCGACCCGTCGGATCCCTCGACCGAGCGGGTCGTCATCGACCAAGGTCTCCTCAAGCACACCTGACTCGACGCCGGGGTGGGACGGGCAACCACCCGAAAAATCGCGCGAGTGTTGCGCTCAGCGCAACGTTGACGCGCCATTTCGGGGTGGAACGGGGAACCACCCGAAAAATCGCGCGGGTGTTGCGCTCAGCGCAACGTTGACGCGCCATTTCGGGGTGGGGCGGGGGGTGTGGGAGGCGGCGCGGCGTCAGCGGCAGATGGCGGTGAGGTGCGCGACGGCGTCGACCAGCGAGACGTCGTGGCGCTCGCCGGAGCGCCGGTCCTTGACCTCGATCGTCGGGTCCTGCTCGTCGCCGACGCCACGACCGACGATGGCGATCGTCGGGATGCCGATCAGCTCGGCGTCCTTGAACTTCACGCCGGGCGACGGGCCGTAACGGTCGTCGAGCAGCACGCGCAGGCCGGTGGCCTCCAGGTCGGCGGCGAGTTGTTCGCCTGCCGGGATCTGCGGGCCGTCGGCCTTGCCGGCGATGACCACGTGCACGTCCGCCGGAGAGATCTCACGGGGCCACACCAACCCGATGTCATCGTGGTTCGCCTCGGCGATGGCCGCCAGCGCACGCGTGACACCGACGCCGTACGAGCCCATCGTCGGGGTGACCGGCTTGCCGTTCTCGTCCTGGACTCTCAGCTCGAGCGCCTCGGCGTACTTGCGTCCGAGCTGGAAGATGTGGCCGATCTCGATGCCGCGGGCGATCTCGACGTCGGACCCGCAGACCGGGCAGACGTCGCCGTCGCGGATCTCGGCGGCCTCGATGGTGCCGTCGGGCGTGAAGTCTCGTCCCGCCACGAGGCCGACGACATGCGTGCCGAAGGCGTCGGCGCCGGTGATCCACGCGGTGCCGTCGGCGATGCGCGGGTCGACGAGATACCGGATGCCCGAAGCCTTCTCCGAACCGAGCACACCCGGGCCGATGTACCCCTTCTTCAACGACGGGTGCTTCGCGAAGTCGGCCTCGTCGAACGGCTCCGGCACGGCGGGCGAGACCTGCGCCTCGAGGCGCTTCATGTCGACGTCACGGTCGCCGGGCAGTCCGATCGCCAACGGCTCGATCGTGCCGTCCGGCTGCTTCAGGTTCACGACGACGTTCTTCAGCGTGTCCGCCGCCGTCCAGTCGCGGTCGGGATGTCGCAGTGCCGGGTCGGCGTTCACGAAGTCGACCAGCGTGGCGATCGTCGGGGTGTCGGGCGTGTCGTGCACCTCGGCCGGGGGCAGCCCGTCGACCGGAATCGCCGGGGGAGCGGGGGTCACGACAGCTTCGACGTTGGCGGCGTAGTCACACGACGTGCAACGGATGAACGTGTCCTCGCCGACATCGATCGGCGCCAGGAACTCCTCCGACGCGGAGCCGCCCATCGCTCCCGACATCGCCGACACGATCACGTAGGGCAACCCGAGCCGGTCGAACAGCGAGATGTAGGCGGCCCGATGCTGGTCGTACGACGCCTGGAGACCCTCGTCGTCGAGGTCGAAGCTGTACGAGTCCTTCATCACGAACTCGCGTCCACGCAGCAGTCCGGCGCGCGGTCGGGCCTCGTCGCGGTACTTGGTCTGGATCTGGTAGATCGACAACGGCAGGTCCTTGTAGGACCCGCAGATGTCCTTCACCAGCAGTGTGAACATCTCCTCGTGGGTGGGTGCGAGGAGGAAGTCGGCGCCCTTGCGATCCTGCAGACGGAACAGATTGTCGCCGTACTCGGTCCAGCGGCCGGTCGCCTCGTAGGGCTCACGCGGCAGAAGGGCCGGGAAGTGCACCTCCTGGAATCCGGCGGCGTCCATCTCCTCGCGCACGATGCGCTCGATGTTGCGGTACACCAGCCAGCCGAGCGGCAGCCACGAGAACCCGCCCGGCGCGGCACGCCGGATGTAGCCGGCACGTACGAGCAGCCGATGGCTCGCGACCTCGGCGTCAGCCGGGTCGTCGCGCAGGGTCCGCAGGAACAGGGTCGACATCCGAAGCACGCAGCGAATGTAGCTGTGTCGGCGGCGAGGCCGTCAGCGAGATCTCGCCAGCCCGATCCCGGTCACCCGCTGCCCCCGTACACCGGTCGAGCAGCGCGTCGCTGTCCTCGGCCGCGCCGATGATCGCCCGGTCGCCCTCGACGGCTCCGTGCACCGAGCCGTCGACGGCTCCACCGGCGCCGACCGAGCTGCCGAGAGTCGCATCTCGGACCGGTCCGCCCGGCTCGGAGTCGCCACTGCTCGGACCGGTCCGCCCGGCTCGGAGTCGCCACTGCTCGCAGCGATGGCGCCTGCGAGCGCGAGAACTCCGGCGGAGCGATGCATCGTCACGGATCGAACCGTGGAGCGACCCCAGGGGCCTGACGTCCCCCGGGCCGATCGAAGCCCTGCGTGAGCGGGCGACCCCTGTCCAACCGGGTGAGGCCGCTGCTATGATCGGTGGTCCATTTGGTTTGGTACCGAAAGGCGTGGGGCTGAGCCCCACGCCTTGTTTGTTGAAAGGAGGCAGTTCGGATGAGTGCATCGACCGAGATCGACCGTGTTCACGCTCTCGTGGCACCGATCGCTGCCGACCTCCAGCTCGACGTCTACGACGTCGAGCGGCGCGGCGCCACCATGCGCGTCACGCTCGACACTCCAGCCGGCTCCGAGGGCGGCATCACGCTCGACTCGTTGTCGCTGGCGACCCGGTTGATCTCGCGTGAGCTCGATCACGAGGATCCGATCACCGGCCACTACACACTCGAGGTCACCAGCCCCGGACTCGAGCGTCCGCTCCGCACGCCGGCGCACTACCAGCGCGAAGTGGGCAAGACGATCACCGTTCGGCTGCGTGACCCGCAAGCCGACCCCCGACGAATCCAAGGTGTCCTGACTGCCGCTGATGACCGCTCGGCCGAGTTGCTGCTCGACGACGGCAGCGAACGATCCGTGATGATCGACGACATCGACAAGGCCCGCACCGTTTTCGAGTGGGGGCCGAAGCCGAAGCCCGGCAAGCAGTCGTCCGGCAAGAAGAAGTCGGGCAAGAACGCGTCGGGCAAGAACACGTCATCGAACACCACGCCGAACAAGGAGAAGCAACCGTCATGAGCAACCTCGACATGAGCGAGGCCATCGGCATGCTGGCCCAGGAGAAGGGCATCTCCGAGGACCTGCTGCTGCACGTGCTCGTCGACGCGCTCGCGTCGGCGTACAAGCGTCGTCCCGATGCTGCCGACGAAGTCGTCGTCGAGGTGAACCCCGAGACGATGGAGTTCTCGTTCATCGCCTACGACGTCGACGAGGTCGGCAACTGGGTCAACGAGCGCGACGACACCCCGAAGAAGGATGAACTCGGCCGCATCGCCGCCCAGACGTTCCGCCAGGTGATGAGCCAGCGCATTCGCGAGGTCGAGTCCGAGCGCAAGTTCGAGGAGTACGCCAACCGCGAGGGCGACATCGTCACCGGCATCATCCAGCGCACCGATGCCCGCTACACGCTGCTCGACCTCGGCCGTGTCGAGGCGCTGCTGCCGCAGGCCGAGCAGGTGCCGTTCGAGCGTCCGGCCCAGGGCGACCGCCAGAAGGCGTACATCGTCGAAGTACGCCGCACGCCGAAAGGTCCCCAGATCGTCGTCTCGCGTACGCACCCGGGTCTCATCAAGCGGCTGTTCGAGCTCGAAGTCCCCGAGATCGCCGACGGCATCGTCGAGATCAAGGCCTGTGCCCGTGAACCGGGTCACCGCACCAAGATCGCCGTGTGGTCGAACGACCACAACGTCGATCCCGTCGGCGCGTGCGTCGGCGCGCGTGGCGGCCGTGTGCGCATGGTCGTCAACGAGATGCGCGGTGAGAAGATCGACATCGTGCCGTTCAGCGAGGACCTCGGCGACTTCGTCGCGAAGGCGCTGTCGCCGGCCAAGGTGACCCAGGTCAACATCTCCGACGACGGCACTGCCGCCGACGTGATCGTGCCCGACCACCAGCTCAGCTTGGCGATCGGTCGAGAGGGTCAGAACGCACGTCTCGCGGCACGCCTCACCGGTGTGCGCGTCGACATCCGCTCCGAGACGCAACTCGCCGAAGGTGTTCCGGCCGGTGGCCGCGACGCCGACGTCGAGTACGCGGACGGCGAATGGCGCGCCAACGCCGAGACCGGCGAGATGGAGTGGCATGCCGCCGACGGCAGCGTCGTCAGCGAGTCCGACTGGCAGGCCCAAGCCGCAGCGACCAGCGAAGCCGAAGCTGAGACAGCGCAAGCCACCGAGGCAAGCGTCAGCGACGAGGCAGACGTGGCGCGAGGTGGAAGCGACGCCGCCGGCGAGTCGGCTGCTGGAACCGACGATGAGTCCGCTGCTGGAACCGACGGCGAGTCCGCTGCTGGATCGGACGGCGAGTCCGCGACTGGAACCGGCGGCGAGTCCGCCACTGGATCGGACGGCGAGTCCGCCACTGGATCGGACGGCGAGTCCGCCACTGGAACCGACGACGAGTCCGCTGCGAAGATCGGCGGCGACGACTGAGTGCTGCTGATCGTCCCGAACCCGTTCGCAGCTGCATCGGCTGTCGGCAACGACGCCCGCACTCCGAACTCGTGCGACTCACGAGTTCGGAGGCCGGCATCGTGGTCGACGGCCCGAGCGACGGGCGCGGCGCCTGGCTGTGTCGGGCGTCGTCCGGCAGCGGTGCCGCCGAGGCGGGATGTGTCGACGCGGCGCTGTCGAGAGGCGCGTTCGCTCGTGCATGGCGTCGCGAGGTCGACGCCGACGAACGACAAACGATCAGACAACTCGTCGGCCCATGAGCCGGCGATGACGGACATCCGGATGCGCATTGATTCCTGCATCCGCGAGGCAAAGACGACTGTGAAAGGTTGAATCGACAACGTGGCTGCGAAGAAGATCAGGATCCACGAGCTCGCGAAAGAGCTCGGGATGACGAACGCCGAGGTCCTCGACCTCTGCGGTGTGCTCGGCGTCGCCGCCAAGGGCCCGTCGTCCTCACTCGCCGAGGCATACGCCGACATGGTGACCCGTCGCGCCGAGCGTGACGGCTTGACCCGTGACGAACAGCCCGAGGAGCCGAAGCCGGCCAAGAAGGCGTCCGCCAAGAAGAAGGCCCCGGCCAAGAAGAAGGCCGCGGCAGCCGATGCCGACGCGAAGCCGAAGACCGCCAAGAAGGCGCCAGCCAAGAAGGCATCCGCAGCGCAGGCAGAGCCCGTGTCCGACGAGACGACGTCGACCGAGCCCGTGGCGAGCGAACCCGAGACCGCTGCGCCAGAGGCACCGCCGGCGCCCGCCGCCGAGGAACCAGTGCGCGAGGTCGAAGCGGCCGACGAGCCGAGTGAGGCGGCTGCGCCGACCGAGCCGAGTGAGGCCGCTGCGGCTGCGCCGACCGAGCCCGAGGTGTCGACACCCGCGCCTGCGCCGACCGCCGAAGCTCCTGCGCCGCCCTCGCCGCCTTCCGCTGCAGCGGAACCCGCTGCCGCCGACGTCGAGACCCCCGCCGAGGCCGCTCCCGCTGCACCAGAGACACGGTCCGAGCCCGAGTCGGCCGAAGCGTCGTCGCGGGTGATCTCGAGTGCTCGTCCCACCGCCGACGGCCGTCCGCCGGAGCAGCCGGCCGCCCCGGCAGAAGCGCGTCATGCGCCCGATCGTCCCGACGCAGCGCCCGCCGAGCGCCCGTTGTCGCCCAGCGGAAAGGCGATCCCGCCCCCGCCCGGTCGCCCGTTGTCGCCCAGCGGAAAGGTCATCCCGCCTCCACCCGGCTCGGCCCGCCCGGCCGGTGCCCGTCCTGGTGGTGGCCCCGGTGGTGCTCGCCCGCGTCCCGGTGGTTTCACCCCGCGACCCGGCGGTGGCCCCGGTGGTCGACCTGGTGGCCCCGGTGGCGGCCCCGGTGGTGGCGGCCCCGGCCGTCCCGGTGGCAACCGTCCGAGTGGTCAGCGGCGCCCGCCGCGCCGCACAGGTCGTCGGCGTCGCCGTCGCGACCAGGACGAGCTGCAGCCGCAGTTCACCACCTACACGTCGTCCGATGCTCCGGTCCCCAGCGGCACCATCGTCATCGAGCGTGGTGTGTCGGCCCAGGAGTTCGCTCCGAAGCTGAACCGCACCGCTGCTGACGTCGTGCGTTTCCTGTTGAACAACGGCGAGATGGTCACGGCGACCATGACGCTCGCCGACGAGCAGATGGAGCTCTTCGCGCTCGAGGTGGGCGCTGAGATCCTGCTGGTCGAGCCCGGCCAGCAAGAGGAAATCGAACTGCAGAAGTTGTTCGACGACTCCGACGACGACGAGATGCAGGAACCGCGCCCACCGGTGATCACCGTGATGGGCCACGTCGACCACGGCAAGACCACACTGCTCGACCACATCCGCGGCGCCAACGTCGTCGAGGGCGAGGCCGGTGGCATCACCCAGCACATCGGCGCCTACCAGGTGCAGAACGAGAACGGATCGGTCACGTTCCTCGACACCCCCGGCCACGCCGCGTTCACGCAGATGCGTGCTCGCGGTGCCGACGCTACCGACATCGTGGTGTTGATGGTCGCTGCCGACGATGGCTTGATGCCCCAGACGCTCGAGGCGATCAACCACGCCCGGGCTGCCGACGTGCCCATCGTGGTCGCGGTCAACAAGATCGACAAGGACAACGCCGACCCCCAACGCGTCCTCACGCAACTCGCCGAGCACGAACTCGTGCCCGAGTCGTGGGGAGGCGACACCATCGTCGTCGAGATGTCTGCGCTGAAGGGTCTCGGCGTCGACGAACTGATCGAACAACTCCAAGTGGTCGCCGAGCTCGAGGAGCTCACGGCGAACCCGACCGGTCGTGCCAAGGGCATCGTCATCGAAGCGCAGCTCGACAAGGGCCGTGGCCCGGTCGCGACGATCCTGGTCGACAAGGGCGAGCTCAAGGTCGGCGATCCGATCGTGGCCGGCGCGGCCTGGGGTCGCGTTCGGGCGATGATCAACGACAAGGGCGAGCAGGTCAAGTCCGCCGGCCCTTCCATGCCGGTGCAGGTACTCGGCCTGTCGAGTGTGCCCGAAGCGGGCGACGAGTTCCGCGCCGCTCCCGACGAGAAGATCGCCAAGACGGTCGGCGAGTCACGTGAGGAGCGTCTGAAGGCGAGGCACCTCCGCGAGGACGCGCGGGTCAAGACCGGCACGAAGCTCGAGGACATCTTCGCTCAGATCCAGTCCGGTGAGCGGGCCTCGGTGAACCTGATCCTCAAGGCCGACGTGCAGGGGTCCCTCGAAGCTGTCACCGAGTCGCTGCGACGACTCGAACGCGACGAGGTCGACATCAGCTTCGTCCATCGAGCGGTCGGTGGGATCACCGAGAACGACATCACCTTGGCGAACGCCACGAACGCGACGATCATCGGCTTCAACGTGCGTCCCGACGGCAAGGCCCGAAAGCTCGCCGAGCAGGAAGAAGTGGAGATTCGTACCTACGAGATCATCTACAAGCTCCTCGAGGACATCGAGCAGGCCGTCATCGGCATGCTCGAGCCCGAGTTCGAAGAGCAGGTCACCGGTGAAGCCGAGGTGCGCGAGATCTTCCGTGTGCCGAAGATCGGCGCGATCGCCGGTTGCTACGTGCGATCCGGTGTGATCACCCGCGGTTCGAAGGTGCGCTTCCTGCGCGACGGCACGATCATCTGGAAGGGCGACATCAGTTCGCTGCGTCGTTTCAAGGATGATGCCCGTGAGGTCCGCGAGGGCTTCGAGTGCGGTATCGGCCTGTCCGACTTCCAGGACCTCAAGCCCGGCGATCTCATCGAGACCTTCCAGGACGTCGAGATCGCTCGAACGTGAGCGAGCCTCCGGGCCGGCCCCGGTAGGTTGCACTGATGGCTCCCGATCTGGACTTCTTCTTCGATCCTGTCTGCCCATGGGCGTGGATCACGTCGAGGTGGGTGGTCAACGTGAGCGAACAACGTGACTACCAGGTCGACTGGCGGTTCATCTCGCTCTGGATGCTCAACGAGGGCAATTCCGCCGAGTGGTACACGCCGCAGTACCGCGCCGGCCACTACCTCGGCCAGCAGGGGCTCCGCATCGGCAACGCCATCCGTCTCGCAGATGCTGATCCATCGACTGTCGGCCGCTGGTACACCGCGGTCGGTACGGCGCTGCACGTCGAGGCGCAGCGTGAAGTGGCCCGCGGTGAACCGCTCTCGTGGTACCGGGGACTGCTGTCGGCGAACGGTTTCGACGAGCGTCACGTCGACGCCGCCGACGACGAGTCGCACGACGGCTACATTCGCGCCGACACCGAACTCGCCCTGAGTCGCACCGGCAACGATGTCGGCACACCGATCCTCACGTTCCACCCCGGCACCGGCGACGAGGCGAGCTTCTTCGGTCCGGTGATCTCCAAGGCGCCCCGTGGCGTGGAGGCCGTCGAGTTGTGGGACGCCGTCGAGAAGCTGGCCACCATGTCCGGTATGGCCGAACTCAAGCGATCCAACCGGGTCGCCCCCGATTTCACCTGATGTAACGGTTGGTGTCTGACACCAATCGTTACACGTCACCGAGGAGATTCCGATGGCAGGCAAGCGCAGCAGTCGCAGCAACACACCGAAGTACTCGCGCAGCGCGCGTGTGAGCACCACGCTGCAGGAGATCATCGCCGACGAACTCGTGCGGATCGACGACGAGCGGCTCACGTTCGTCACGGTCACCGGCGTCGATGTCGATCCCGAGCTGAACCGGGCGATCGTGTTCTTCGATTCGCTCGCCGACGAAGACGGTGACGCCGAGATCCTCGAAGCGTTCGCCGAGCATCGCATCCGCCTGCAGTCGTCGATCGCCAAGCAGATCCGGGCGAAGAAGACCCCGATCCTCGACTTCCGACCCGACATGGTGATCAGGTCAGCGGCGCGCATCGACGACATCTTGAAGTCCGATCGGGCGCGTCTCGATCGCGAGTCGAGCGGCGGCGACCCTGCGGACCCGACCGAGGGCTGATGGCACGTCGCAAGCCGGCGACGACCCACGGGATCGCGGTCGTCGACAAGCCTGCCGGCGTCACCAGCCACGACGTGGTCGCCATGTTGCGGCGACGGTTCGGCGAGCGTCAGGTGGGCCACGCCGGCACGCTCGACCCCGACGCCACCGGTGTGCTGGTGGTCGCGGTCGGCAAGGCCACACGTCTGCTGCGCTTCGTCGAGAAGACCCGCAAGGGGTACACCGGCGAGGTGGTGCTCGGCTCCAGCACGTCCACACTCGACTCGGCAGGTGACGTGCTGGCGACGTTCGACATGTCACAGGTGTCGCTCGAGGATGCTCGGCGGATGGTCGCCGGACATCTTGTCGGCGGCATCGAGCAGGTTCCGCCGATGGTGTCGGCGCTCAGGGTCGACGGCAAGCGGCTCCACGAGCTCGCCCGCGAGGGCATCGAGGTCGAACGGGCCCCTCGGCCGGTCACGATCCACCGCTTCGACGTCGTCGGGTGGGCCGAAGCGGGGGTGCTGGGCATCGACGTCGAGTGCTCTGCAGGCACCTACGTTCGCACGCTCGCCGACGACCTCGGACGGCTGCTGGGCGGCGGAGCACACCTTCGCAATCTGCGTCGCACGCACGTTGGTGCGTTCACGCTCGACGAGGCCGCACCGCCCGACGAATGCGAGTTGCAGCCGGTGGCGAGTGCCGTTCGGTCGTTGGTGACGGTCCACGTCGACGATGCCACAGCAGCGTTGGTCGCCAACGGCCGTGTGCTCGACGCCTGGGACGGCGACGGACCCTGGGCGGTGTTCGACCGTGGCGGTGAGCTGCTCGCCGTCTACGAGGCCTTCCGCGGTCAGGCGAAGCCGGCCGTGGTGCTCCCGCAATGACCATTGGAGCCGGTGTCCGGCGGAGTCGGCAGATAGCGTTGCGGCGTGCTCGTCGTGACCGACCTCCTGCACTGCCCATGGGCGGACGAGCGATCCGTGATCACGATCGGTGCCTACGACGGCGTCCATCTCGGTCACCGAGCGGTCATCGACCAGGTACGTCGCCGGGCGGCGTCGCTGGGTGCGAAGTCCGTCGTGGTCACCTTCGACCGTCACCCCGCCAGCATCGTGCGGCCCGAGTCGGCGCCCCGGCTGCTCACGAGCGCCGACCAGAAGATGGAGCTGCTCGCTGCCACCGGCGTCGATGCGGTGGTGATCGTGCCGTTCGACGTCGAGCAGGCCGCAGAGAGTCCGGAGTCGTTCGTCGAGCGAGTGCTGGTGAGTTGCCTGCAGACGCGTGCGATCGTGGTCGGTGAAGACTTCCATTTCGGTCGTCACCGCGACGGCAACGTCGACCTGCTCCGCAAGATCGGGGTCGAAGCCGACTTCGACGTCGAACCCATCCAGCTGGTGGCGCGCATGGACGGCATCGCCGAACCTGTGAGCAGCACCGCGATTCGTCGGGCCCTGGCCGGTGGCGACATCGGGCGCGCCAACGCGATGCTCGGCCGACCGCACGAGGTGCGTGGCGAGGTCTTCCCGGGCGACCAGCGCGGACGCCTCCTCGGCTTCCCGACGGCGAACGTCGCGGTGCCGTCGGGCATGTGTCTTCCCGCTGACGGGGTGTACGCCGGGTGGTACGAACGCCCCAACGGTGACGTGTACGGGTGCGCGATCAACCTCGGCCGTCGCCCCACGTTCTACGAGCACGCCGACGCGTCGCTGCTCGAGGCACACCTGCTCGACGTCGACGTCGACCTCTACGGTGAGCAGGCGGCGGTGCGCTTCGAGCACTTCTTGCGCAGCGAGCGCAAGTTCGACGGTGTCGACGCGCTGATCGGCCAGCTCGGACAGGATGTGGCCAACGCCCGCGACCTGCTCGCCTGAACGCGTCGGCTCCAACCACGTTTGCGTTGCATTCCGGGTGGGGTGCCCCACCGGAATCCGTGCGCAAACGGGGTTGGGAGCGTCAGCCGGCGGGCCAGATCACGGTGGTGCCGTCGTGGATGCGCTCCATCAGAGCGACGTCCACGACCGATCCGGCGTCCGGGACGTCACCGTCGCCGAACAATCCGGTCTCCGCGTAGGTGTCGAGTTCGACCTGGAGCGACTCGACGTCGGGAAGCCCGAACGGGGTGTCGTCAGGTGTGAGTGCGGAGATCGTGGCGGCATCGGTGGTCCATCGGAACACCTCGCCCTCGGGTGACAGGAAGTTCGGGTTGCCACCGGCGTTGATCAGCTCCACCGCGGTGTTCGCCGCGGCCTCGGGATCGGCGATCGCATCCGCGAGACCGCGCATGGCAGCGCGCATGAAGTCCTCCGCTGCGGTCGGGTGCTCGTCGATGAACTGCTGGTTGGAATAGATGATCCCGAACGATCCCGGAATGCCGAAGTCGACGGTGTCGTACAGGTCGAACGCGACGCCGGCTCGCTCCAGTGCGCCCGGCTCGTTGCTGCGCCAACCAGGCACGCCCACGATCGCCTCGATCGCCATGTGGGCCACCGGGTCGAAACCTTCGACGGCGACGGTGTCGAAGTCGTCGTCTGCTGTCAGACCCTGCTGGGCGAGCATCACCTGGATGCTGGTGGGCAGTTTTCCTTTCACACCGATGGTGGTACCGACGAGGTCGTCCAACGACGAGGTCGCTCCTGGTTTGACCATGAGGACGTCGATCGGCGCACGACCATCGACGGCGAGCGTGACGAAGTCGGCGTCGTTCGCGGCGGCGAACTCGACGACCTCGCTGAACGAGCCGCCGGACGAGAACTGGGCGTCGTTCTCTGCGATGAGGGCGTAGTTCGCCGTGGAGAAGCTCGGCTGGATCTCGACGTCGAGACACAGCTCGTCGAAGTAGCCGGCGTCCTCGGCCACGATCACCTCGACGATCGACGCCGCAGCGGCGAAGTCGAACCCGGTGAGGTAGGTGATCGTGCCGGCGGCCTCGTTGGCTGCACAACGCTCTGCGGGGAAACTCTCGTCGGCGACGACATCGGCGACGTCCGACGACGGGGAGCTGTCGTCCGTGTCCGAGCCGCACGCGGCGACGGCGAGCCCGGCGGCGACTGCGACTGCGAGGGTGTGGCGAATTCGCATGGAGATCCGATCATGTCCGGCCAGCTGGGCGGTGTCTGGAGGGTTCCCGGCTCGGAGCCGGAAGAGTGGCGAGCATGCCACGGGAATCGATGATGCGCACAGTCAGCTTCGCTGCGACGAGTGCCAGCGCAGCAGCAGTCGCTCCAACACCGTGATGACGACGAGCCCGCCCACGCCGAGCAGTGCCGAGGAAACGATCGTCGCCCACAGTGCCTCGGCGTTGTTGAACGCCGCCGCGCGTTGACCGATGTACCCGAGACCCTCGGTGACGAATGCGGATCCCTCGCTGAAGTACGCGGCGGCGAGTCCGAGCCCCATCGCGAACCTCGCGGTGGTGAAGATCGACGGCAACGCCGACGGCAGGCGCAGCCGCCAGAACACCTCCCATGGTCGGGCATCGACGCTCGCGAGCAGTTCGCGGGCGGCCGGATCAGCCGATTTCATGCCACCCACCACACCGAAGGTGAAAACGGGAAACGAGGTGAACGCCACCATGAACAGCACGGTCGGCTCGCCACCACCGAGCCACAGCACCACCGATGTGATGTACGCGACCCACGGCGTCACGAGCACGAGCACCAGGACCGGTTGGGTCGCCTCCTCGACGAACCGTGACGAGGCCATCAGCGACCCCACGACCACGGCCAGCAGCAGCGAGATCGACAAGCCGACCACCACGTGCCAACCGGTGACCACGGCGTTGCTCCAGTAGTAGTCGGGCGCGTCGGCGAGTTCGGCCAGGATGGCCGTGGGCGCGAGCAGCACGAATCGTCGGATGTCCAAGATGCGCACGGCCGCCTCCCAGAACACGCCGAACGCGATCAGGCCGACCAACGGTGCGACGATGCGCTGCGCACCGGGTTTCATCGGTCCAGCCCGGCACGCAACCCGGACCGCAGTCGGGTGGTGATGTGGAAGAACTGTTCGGTGTCCTCCAGTTCGGGCCGACGGGGATGGGAGAGTTCGACCGTCACGTCCTCGGTGATCCGACCCGGCCGCGGCGACATCACCGCCACACGATCCGACAGGAAGGTCGCCTCGGGGATCGAGTGGGTGACGAACAACACCGTCGTTCCAAGCGGTTCGCAGAGTCGGCCGAGCAGGTGGCGCATGTCGGTGCGCGTCATCTCGTCGAGCGCCGCGAACGGTTCGTCCATCAACAAGATGGGAGCATCGATCGCGAAGGCGCGCACCAGCCCGACACGCTGTTGCATGCCGCCGGACAGTTCGTGTGGATAGGCGTCGCGGAAGTCGCCGAGGCCGACCTCGACGAGGAGATCGCCGACCGAGACACTCGGCGTGGTCGGTGATGCTCGCCGGTTGACGTCGAGCAGCAGACGAGCGTTGCCTTCGACGGTGCGCCAGGGGAGCAGCGCCGGAGACTGCGGTACGAAGCCGATCTGCTTGTGACGCCGGGCGTCGGTGGGGGACATGCCGTTGACGACGATGTCGCCGGATGACGGTTGCTCGAGCCCGGCGATCAGCCTGAGCAGCGTCGTCTTGCCGCAACCCGACGGACCGAGCAGTGTGACGGTCTCGCCGTCGTCGACACGCAGATCGACCGGAGCCAGCGCGTCGAGCGCCCCGAACGACTTCGAGACACTGCGTGCTTCGATGCGGGCTGGCACGACGAGCGAGGGTACTCGTGTGGAAACGGTCTGCCCGGGCAGACGCCCCACGGCGTACGAGCGACGGCGAGGACCACGCCGAGCGTCCCGACAGCCAGCCGTTGTGGACGGCGGGCCCGGGCCGTAGCATTGCGGAGTCCGTTCGGGCTGGGAATCCCCGGCGCGGGCGCGATGCACACGAGTGCCGCCCGGCACCCGGTGCGACCTCTCCCGGTGCCGTCCAGACGGTCGGCACCCCAACGAAGAAGGCGACACACCATGGCCGACATTGCCGACACCGCCCCGGACACCGCGGCGACCATCGAGAAGTTCCGCACGCACGAGACCGACACCGGCTCACCCGAGGTGCAGATCGCGCTGCTCACCGAGCGCATCACGCACCTCACCGAGCACCTCAAGATCCACAAGAAGGATCACCACAGCCGCCGTGGCCTGCTGATGCTCGTCGGTCGTCGGCGTCGCATGCTCGATTACGTCAAGCGGATCGACGTCGAGCGCTATCGCGCCATCCTCGCCGCTCAGGGTCTGCGCCGCTGACGCCGCGCGTCACCGTCGTGGCGCCGCAGCGGCTCTGGTCAGTCATCGCGGTCGAGCTGTTCGTGCGGCACGGGTCGCCGAAATGGTCCGACGCTGGTGCACCGGTGCCGAGCCTGCCACCCTGCGCGACAATCTTCTCGCGGTGCTCGAACGTGGGGAACGTCGCGGAGAACTCCCTGGCGGATGGACGCCCGACGCCCTTGCGCAGGTGGTGTTCGGAACGCTGCTCGCCGTCGTGATCGACGGTGTCGCCGCCGAGGAGCGCCGGCTCGACGGGCTCGAGGCCGACGCCTTCGCCTGCCTGAGTCCGCTGTTCGGCGAGTGGTGACGACCCCGAGACCGCAGCGAGCTGCGTCCTGGCGCCGTGGCGCAGATTCCGCAGCGCAGTACGGTAGAATGCTCACAGTGCCGGAGCGTCCGGCGCTGCAACATGAGCGAACCGTGTTCGGTTGCCGGTTGCTGAATCCGAGCCCTGAGTCTTCTCGGCGCTGTTCGGGTTGACCAACTGGGAACCGGCCCGTCGCTCCAGAGGCGCACGTCCGAGGGGACGTGCACACGAAAGGAGCCCTTGTGGCTGACCCCATCACAGTGTCCGGACCCGTGTCCGGCACCGACAAGACCCTGACCTTCGAAACGGGCAAGTTCGCCCCGCAGTCGATGGGTGCCGTCGTGGCATCGATCGCCGGTACGAAGGTTCTCACCACCGCCAACGCCGCGAAGAGCGTGCGCGAGGGCATGGACTTCTTCCCCCTGACGGTGGACGTCGAGGAGCGGGCCTACGCGGCCGGCAAGATCCCCGGCTCGTTCTTCCGTCGGGAAGGCCGTCCGACCGAGGATGCGATCCTCACCTGCCGTCTCACCGACCGTCCGTTGCGCCCGTCGTTCCCAGATGGCTTCCGCAACGAGACCCAGATCGTCACCACCGTGCTCGGTGCCGACCAGGAGAACCCGCACGACGTGCTCTCGATCAACGCCGCGTCGGCCGCGCTGATGATCTCGGGTATACCGTTCGACGGCCCGATCGGCGCGATCCGCATGGCCTACAGCCAGAGCGGCGAATGGATTCCGCACCCCACCTACGAAGAGGCCGAGAACGGCACCTTCGAGCTGGTCGTCGCCGGCCGTGAACTCGACAACGGCGACGTCGCCGTGATGATGGTCGAGGCCGGCGGTTCCGAGAACGCGTTCTACTACTACGACGACGGCGCGAAGAAGGTCACCGAGGAAGTCCTCGCCGACGGCCTCGAGGCCTGCAAGGTGTGGATCAACGAGTCGATCGCGCTGCAGCGTCAACTCGTGGCCTCCGTGATCGCGACCAACGGTGCGATCGAGCAGATGAAGTGGACCCCCGTCCTCGACTACACGCCCGAGATCTTCGCAGCGGTCGAGAAGGCCGGCAGCGACAAGCTCGCCCCGGTCATCACGATCGCCAACAAGGCCGAGCGCAACGAGGCGACCGACGCGGTCACCTCCGAAGTCCTCGCCGAGCTCTGCGGCACCAAGGACGCTCCCGGCGAGTTCGCCGGCAGCGAGAAGATGGTGAAGGAAGCTGTCCGCTCGCTCAACAAGAAGCTGATGCGCGCCCGCGTCGTCGACGAGGGCGTGCGCATGGATGGTCGCGGCGTCGCCGATCTGCGTGAGGTGTCCGCCGAGGTGGGCGTGCTGCCGACCGCTCACGGCTCGGGCCTGTTCCAGCGTGGCGAGACCCAGGTGATGAACGTGCTCACCATGGCGATGCCCCGCATGAACCAGATGATCGATTCGCTGTCGCCGAACGACACCAAGCGATACCTGCATCACTACAACATGCCGCCGTGGGCGAATGGTGAGACCGGCCGAGTCGGTTCGCCGAAGCGCCGCGAGATCGGCCACGGTGCGCTCGCCGCCCGTGCAGTGCTGCCGATCATCCCGAACCAGGAAGACTTCGCCTACACCCTGCGTCTCGTGTCCGAGGTGATGTCGTCGAACGGGTCGACCTCGATGGCATCGGTGTGCGCCTCCAGCCTGTCGCTGATGGACGCCGGTGTGCCCACCAAGGGCCATGTGTCGGGCATCGCCATGGGCTTGATCTACGAAGACGGCAAGTACATCACGCTGACCGACATCCTCGGTTCCGAGGACGCCTTCGGCGACATGGACTTCAAGGTCGCGGGCACCGAGGACGCCATCACGGCGTTGCAGCTCGACACCAAGATCGACGGCATCCCCGCCGACGTGCTGACCGCTGCGCTGGCCCAGGCCCGCACGGCCCGCCTCGAGATCCTCGAGGTCATGAACGCCTGCATCCCGGCGTCGCGTGACGAGGTCGCCGAGACGGCCCCGAAGATCACCACCATCCACATCCCGCTCGACAAGGTCGGCGAGGTGATCGGCCCGAAGGGCAAGGTCATCAACACGATCCAGCAGGAGACCGGAGCCGACATCGGCGTCGACGACGACGGTGCCCGCGGCATCGTCACGATCGGAGCCGTCGAGGCGTGGCGGATGGAAGAGGCCAAGGCCGCGATCCTCGCGATCGTCGACCCGCCGAAGGCCGAGATGGGCCAGACCTACACGGGCCGCGTGGTGAACATCACCAAGTTCGGTGCATTCGTCAACATCCTCCCGGGTCGTGACGGCCTCGTTCACATCTCCAAGCTCGGTGGCGGCAAGCGCATCAATGCCGTCGAGGACGTGCTCGAACTCGGTCAGGAGATCGAAGTCGTCGTCGAGGAGATCGACGACAAGGGCAAGGTCAGCCTCACCCCTGCAGGTGACGCGCCGCCCGCCAAGGAAGGCTCCGGCTCGTCATCGAACGGCGGCGGAGACCGCGGTGATCGTGGCGACCGCGGCGATCGTGGCGATCGCCGTGAGCGCACCCCGCGGCGTGAGCGTTCCGAAGGTGGCTCCGACTCCGGTGGCGGCAGCGATGTCGTCGAGGTGAGCTTCGAAGACAGCTTCGACGCCGAACTCGCCGACGAACTCGGTGACCTCGGTCCGAAGTCCGAGCGTCCGCAGAGTGACGACGGTGGCCGCCGCGGCGGCCGACGCCGCCACCGCTGATCACGCCAGGGGTCAGACCCCAGGCGTGATCGATGAGATCGCACGTTCTTCGATCTCATCGGCCAGACTGAATGGATGAGAATCGGGGTCAGTGGCGCTGCCGGACGAATGGGTCGAACCGTTTGTGCGGCGGTGGTCGCTGACCCCGATCTCGTTTTCGCTGCCGCCGTCGACCCGTTCGGCGCCGGCGCAACGATCGAGGACGTCGAGGTGAGCGAGTCGCTCGATGCGTTCGTTGCGGCGTCGTGCGACGTCGTCGTCGACTTCACCGTGGCGGACGCGTCGCGTACGGCGCTGCCGTGGCTCGCCGAGCACGACATCCACGCCGTGGTCGGTACCACCGGCTTCACGACCGCCGATTTCGAGATCTTCGAGTCGGCGTTCGGCGGCGAAGACGGCCCGAACTGCGTGATCGCTCCCAACTTCGCCATCTCTGCGGTGTTGATGATGCGCTTCGCGGAGATGGCGGCCCCGTTCTTCGACACCGCGGAGATCATCGAGCTGCACCACGACCGCAAGGTCGACGCCCCCTCGGGTACCGCGGTGAAGACCGCGGAGCGGATGGCCGAGGCGCGCAGCGGCGACTTTGCCCCGGACCCGACCACCGACGAGGTCTACGAGGGAGCGAGGGGTGGCAGTGGCCCGGCCGGCATCCAGGTGCACTCGGTGCGCATGCGCGGCATGGTCGCCCACCAAGAGGTCATCCTCGGCGCCCAGGGCCAGACCTTGACGATCCGCCAGGACAGCTACGACCGCGACAGCTTCATGCCCGGCGTCGTCCTCGCTT
>Ga0102938_10001100_pt1 | contig 20484 bp, 13 predicted proteins | sample SalPonR2_B_D2_MG_FD_84516 | JGI IMG/M metagenome (GOLD analysis project Ga0102938, IMG submission 84516) | Salt pond soil microbial communities from South San Francisco under conditions of wetland restoration - Salt Pond MetaG R2_B_D2_MG | ecosystem: Environmental > Aquatic > Marine >... | reverse complement strand
CGGCGGAGTCGGGATTGATGATGATAAGATCGGCCTTTTTTCCTTTCTCAAAACTTCCGATCTCATCAGCCCATCCAAGGGCCTCGGCTCCGTCCCGGGTCACCATTTCAATGATCTTTTCTGCGGGCATCACTGAAGGGTCCCCGGTTCTCCCCTTGTGAATAAGCGAGGTAAGCCACATTTCATCGATGAGGGTCATACGGTTATTGGATGGTGCCCCGTCGGTACCAATGGAGACGGTAATACCACGGTCAATCATCTCAGGAATCTTTGCAAAGCCGAGGACCCGCATTGCCGCTGCGGGATTATGGGAAACCTTCACATCATAATCGGCAAAGATATCAAGCTCTCGGTCGCTCAACCACACTGTGTGGACCGCGAGAAAATTGGAATCCAACACTCCCAAGTTCCGGAGATGTTCAACCGTAGTGGCCCCGCGGGTCTCTTTTGCAAATTTAACCTCATCCTCAATTTCCGCTACGTGCATATGAACACCGGCTTTGTAGCGGTCGGCAAGTTTCTTTGTTTCAACTATGAGTTCATCGGAATTGTTAAAAATGGTACGCAGGCCGAACCACACCCTAATTCTTCCATCGGCTTTACCATTCCAGGATTCGTAATTTTCCACCTGTGTGTGGAGTTCTTCATCCTTCGTGCGCCTCCATACCTCCGGGAGCCCCTCACCGCAATCCATAGCGGATTTTGCCAGAATACCGCGTATACCAATTTCAGAGACTCCCCGTCCCATCCCCTGTACGTGTTGTCCCCCCGGTTCTGCGAAGGTGGTGACACCGGAGCGTATTTGTTCTATGCAGGTAAGGAGCGTTGAGACATAGGAGTCCTCCTCGGTAAGGTTACTCTCGTAGGGAAATGTCCTTTCATGGAGCCAGGTAAGGAGGGGCACATCATCGCCGATCCCCCGACCTAACTGTTGTGATGTGTGGACATGCGAATTAATAAGCCCCGGCATCACGATTTTTCCGCGTGCATCAATTACCTCTATGGGTCCATGGGTATTCTCTTGCCCGACCTCTCCTACCGCTGTTATCTTGTCTCCCTCAATAAGGAGGCTCCCGTTTTTCCACACCCTTCGCTCATTGTCCATAGAGAGAAGAAGTGCATTTTTAATAAGTGTCTTTCCCATACTACCCTCTCAGAATAGAATAAACTCTTTTGCCTGAAACAGGCACAATCTGCCTATAATGTTTAGAAAATTGAATCAAAAACTGGATTATGATAACACTGATAAACACTGCTGTCAAATTGTGTGTCCAGGAACAGGAATATATTTCTATGCGGACACACTCGATGCAGAATCTTCCGATACCGTTCATAGTACCCATTAGCTTTAATGAGGGGCTTGTTAAAAAGTGTAAAAAAGTTCATTGACGTACTACTGATTTGGCTTTAGCATTTTTCTAATTACAACTCTGGAGGAGTATATGCAAAGAAAGTCTGTAGGAACCAAGTATGCGTTACTGTTTCTGTCAATTCTATTGGGGCTTGGTCTTTTTCCAGCCTGCGATAATGCGGAAAACCCGATTCCGACTGCGGACAAGGTTGAAGTGTTTGTGAGCCCGGATGGAGATGATAGAGATGGCGGCCTTTCAAATGACTCGCCTGTAAAATCATTATCAGTTGCGTGGATTGTAGCGAAGAACAACGATGCCTCGGCGATCAAGATACAAGAGGGCAGCTATTCGATTTCCGAAACGCTGGTGATTGATTATCCGGTTGATATCATCGGATCTTTTAATTCGAGCTGGGAGGTTTCCGATGATGCTCCTTCAACCGTGATTAAAGGGGCGCAGATTATCATGAAGGTGGATGGTACGGGGCTCCAGTCTACAGAGATTTCGGGGATTTCTTTTTCTCCTGCTGCTCCTGCTGCTGCTGAAGATGATCCTTATTACAATCAGGCTACTTTTGAGCAGCGGGTAAGCTCTGCGGTGTATGTGGACGCTGGTGAGGCGGAGATAGAAAACTGCAGCATTGTATATGATGAGTCTGCAGAGTACGACATTATCAACGGCTTTACTGCCTACAATGGGACTATGTCGATCAGTAATTCTTCGGTCCAGACCGGATCTGCGGTCAACGGAAACTACGGTGTTGTGGCCGCAGGTGATTTTACTTCGTTGTATGTGACCTCCACAGATATCACGATAGGTGAATCGACTGCCTGGGATACAGTTGGCGGGTTTGTCGATTCTAATGCCAAGGCGACCTTTGTTGAGTGTGATATCAACGCCGGAAAAGGCTCGCGAAATGCGCATGGGGTGATTGCGCTGCATGGCGGTGTACTGAAAGTGAGTGGATGTACGATTGATGCCGGTGAGGCGCTGGATGACCGGGCGGTGGCGGTCCATTTGAACGGTTCCGGAGATGTTGAAGTGAACAACAGTACTCTTATTGGCGGTACGGTCCACAATGTTGATAGCGAGTGGAACACCTCAAATGGTTTTGAGGTGTTTGATACTACCGCCGAGGTACGCCTGTTGAACAATACGGTGCGGATAACCGATACGCATGAGGATAACGGGAAGCAGAAGGTTGATGTGTATGGATGTGAAATCAGCCGAGCAAGCAATGTGTTTCTAGCAAACAACCTGTTTGTGTTATATAACAATGTGTGGAACAACTTCGGCATTTCGTTAAGGGAAAACTCTTGTGCTACAATCGTACACAACACAGTTGTAAGCCAGAGCCCGAATGTGACGTATTCACCCTGTCTTGAAATAGAACAAGGCTCCAGCGCAGATGTAGTGAACAACCTTTTCTATAGTTATGATAAGATTGAAGCCACTTCGGATGTGATGGATATAAGCAGCAGCGATGGTTCGCTGTTCTTTTCGAATCCCGATCAGGAGGTCCTGCTGCGGAACAACATGTACCTCAACAGCGAATATACGGCCGAAGATCTTACGGCACTGACGGATGATCCCGCAGCAGTGCCTGCATTACTTACACTAGAGGCGGAAATGCCGCTGACCTCTTTTTCCGGTTCCGATGTGTTTGTGAATTTTGACGAAGATCTGTCCGATGGGCACAGTGGCAATTGGCACCTGAAGGACGGTTCGGTTGCACTCGACCGGGGCATTTACGTAAATACACCGAAGTACGGGTATATTGGAGACGACTTGGAAGGTGTTGATCGGGCGGACTATGGCCGGCCTGACCTGGGGGCCTACGAATATGAGAAAGAAGCTCTTGATTTCGCTGAAGCGCCTTTCTCCGGCACTTATGAAAACAGCTTTGATTTGGTTTCTGCGGCATGGGATTATGAGAGTGGGCCGTTTGCCCTCCTCTACTCGAATAATGGGAGTGTGTTTGAATGGGGCATTCGGTGGGACACAAATGCGGACGGTGACCCAACCAGGGTGTTAACACCGGTCAAATACAACGAAAACTCGGACATGTATTTGGCTGCTCCGGTAGGGACCGAGTTTACCATGAGTTTTGACTTTAAGCTGAATAGTGAGGATGAATTGAATAACTGGTTTGCCTTCGACCTTGTGCGGGGTTCGGGCGAGGCGAATGATTGGATTAGGCTTGGAGATGCAGAAAGCGATACTTTTACCTTCGGCCGGCGAGAGGGCAGTGATTACACTCCAACGAGTACTTCTGGGGGCCCTCCGGGGATTGGCTCGTGGCACAGCCTTAATGTGACGGCGACCGGAGACGAGGCCGGCGGCCAGGATATTACTTTTACTTGGGATGATAGCACTGGTTCAGAGGTTGGTTCTAGGACGTACAACTTTGACACCGCCCACTCCTATGTCGGATTCAAGTTTGAGGGAAATCCTGAGAACGGAAAATGGTTCCTTGATAATATTAAGGTAACTAATCAGTAATAGCGGCACATTGTGTTTTACGCTTCTACCGCTTATCTTACACCAGCGCCACTACAAAGGAAAAACTCACTCAGTAGTGGTGCTGGTTTTTTTAGGTTTTATTGGTGTCCTTTTTAAAAAACTCACCTGCCGGTAAGCCGGCTATACGGCAAAACTCTGCTTGAGTATCGTAAGAACTGAGTATATAATTTCAAATAGTACAAAGACATAATGAAGGTGTTACTAGAATGAAGAGAAAGATCCTCCTTGTTGAAGATGAAGCAATAATCGCCATGTCCACCGCAAAGATGATGGAAAAGCTCGATTATAAAGTGGAGACAGTTTTTAAAGGAGAAAAGGCTGTTGAAGCTGTGAGGGAGGACCAGGATATATCACTCATTTTAATGGATATAGATTTGGGAAAAGGTATGGATGGGACGGAAACGGCCCAGGAGGTACTTAAAGTACGTGAGCTTCCTATCGTATTTCTTTCCAATCATTCCGAGCCGGAGGTTGTTGAAAAAACAGAAAAAATCACCGCCTATGGATATGTGGTTAAGAACGCCGGTTTTTTTGTACTGGATGCTTCAATCAAAATGGCGTTTAAGCTGTTTGAGGAAAAACAGAGAGTTAGGGAGCATCAGGAGGAGAGAAAAAGGGTTAATGAGGAGCTTGTGAAGGTAAACCAGAGGCTTTCAAAAAAAAACCAAGAACTCTCTGAAGCCGAAGGCCTTTTGAGAAATAAGATTGATCTTATTTTTAATCCTAAGGCAAGGCTTGAGAATGTTGAACTGAAGGACGTGATACAAATAGAGAATATCCAGACCATACTAGATCATTTTTATGAGCTGACTGGGATGGTGACGGCCCTTTTAGACCTGAAAGGTAGGGTCCTGGTAGCCAAGGGCTGGATGGATATATGTACAAGATTTCATAGGATCCACCCTCAAACAGCACAAAACTGTACCGAAAGCGATCTTTATCTGTCTGATAACTTAAAAAGGGGAGAATTTGTTGATTACAAGTGCAAGAACGGATTGTGGGATGTCGTAACCCCCCTTTTTATTGGAGACACACATCTGGGAAATATCTATACCGGGCAATTCTTTTATTCTGCTGATGAAAGGGATGAAAATTTTTTTATAGGACAGGCGGAAAAATACGGGTTTGATAAAGATGCCTACCTGAAGGCCCTGCATCAGGTGCCCGTGTATAAGAAAGAAAGGGTCCATGCTTTGATGAACTATCTCATAGGCTTTTTCGAGCTTGTTTCAAGCCAAAGCTACACCAATATTGCCCTGGCAAAGGAGTCTCTCGATCATAAACACTCTCGTGAGGAACTCCAAAAAAGTATGAATGATCTTCGTATTACCCTCAGTTCTATTGGTGATGCTGTTATCTCAACTGATATGAACGGAAGCATAGTGAGAATGAATCCCGTCGCTGAAAGCCTCTGCGGATGGGATATGGATATCGCCCGAGGTAAAAAACTTGATGAGGTGTTCCACATTATCAATGCTGCTACCCGGCAAGTTGTAGATAGTCCTGTGGAGAAGGTACTGCAGAAGGGAGAGGTTGTCAGTATTGCTAATCACACGGTGTTAATCTCTCGGGCTGGTCATGAGTATCATATTTCAGATAGTGCAGCTCCCATCAAAGATGATCAGGATAGGATAAGCGGAGTGGTGTTGGTCTTTCGAGATGTAACTGAAAAATCTGAATAATCTTGACCCCTCAAGATTCATTTTTATTTCCACGGCAGAGTCCCTGCTTTCACTCTACCTTTTGCTGTTTCTTACCCCATTAATCGCGGATATATTTTGCAAAAAGTATTGTGTTTTATAAACTTTTTATATCTACTTACAATAGATTGGAAGTGTATAGGGAGGCTTATGCCAAAAAGAATTCTTTTAGTCGAAGATGAAGCCGTTCTCGCACTATCCGAAGCTGAAATACTCAAGAAGAAGGGGTATGAGGTAGTAACGGCCTACAGTGGTGAGGAGTCTATAGAGGCGGTAAAATCTGATCCGGAAATCTCCCTGATATTGATGGATATAAACCTTGGTGAGGGGATGGACGGTACAGAGGCTGCCGAGAATATACTGAAAGAGCGTGATCTGCCGGTTGTCTTCCTTACCAGCCATTCAGAGAAAAGCTACGTAGATAAAGCAGCTGAAATTGTCAATTACGGATATGTACTGAAGAGCAGCGGTGAGTATGTGCTTTTTGAGTCTATCCGAAGGGCCTACCGATTATATGATCATGAGAGTGACGAACGCACAAGACTCGAAAACGAGGTAAGAGCCAAAACAGAATTTCTGGAAAATATTACGGAGAATATGTTCGACCTGGTAGCTCTTACCGACCTTGAAGGAAATTTTGTGTTTGTTGGAAAATCCCACGAAATATTAGGATATGATCTGGACGATTTACTAGGTACCAATGTGATGGCCCTCGTACATCCTGAAGATTATTCTTATGTCGAAGAGGAATTTATTGATTTTCTTTCATCAAATGAGAACAAGAAGGTAGAATACAGGTACAAGCGTTCAGATGGGTCATATCTCTGGTTTGAAACCCTTGGTAAAATACTAACTGATAAAAATGGAAATCCTGAGCACATACTTTTCAGCACAAGAGACATCAGTGAACGTAAGCAGACGGAAAAGTCTTTGGTGGAGAGCAAGGAAAAATACCGTCTCATCACAGAAAATGCCTCGGATTTAATTGTGCAGGTAGATACGCAATTTAAGCCGATCTATGTAAGCCCCTCGGTGACTGAATATTTTGGGTATATGATAAAAGATATTGAGGGCTGCAATGTGTTGGAGTTTGTGTATCCCCCTGACCGTAAAAAGATTGAAAAAATGATTGAAGAAGGGGCCAATAAAAAAGAAAAGCACTTCACCTTCACCCATCGGGTCCTCACAAAGTCGGGGGAAATTCGATGGCTGGAAACTAATGTAAACCACTTATACGATGAAGCAGGCCGCATTACCGGAGAATTGTACGTTGCCCGCGATGTCACTGATATCAGAAAATTGGAGCAAGTGAATAAAGAGAGAAACGAGTATCTCGAAGCAATACTAAAGGCTACTCCAAATGCATTTTTTACTTTTGACTCTCAGAACAAAATAACAGAATGGAACCGTGGAGCGGAGAAACTTTTACATTATACAAAGGAAGAAGTTCTCGGCTGCAACATTGACGAGATAGTAAGCCGACAGGATGATATTGTCCATGAGGAAGCACTCTCCTTTACTAAGAAAGCTGTAACAGGTGAAAGCGTGCCGCCTACGGAAACCCTCCGTTACACAAAGGAGGGAGTTCCAGTGTCTGTGATTGTTGCCGGTTCTCCCATAATGGTTGATGGAGAATTTAAGGGAGTAGTAGCTACCTATACCGATATTTCACAACTTAAAAAGAAGGAACAAGAGGTGGAATTGCTTTTGGGTGAGAAGGAGCATCTGCTGCATGAAGTTCATCATCGTATTAAAAACCATATGAATACTATTTCAAGCATAATTTCCCTTCGTACAAGTAATATTTATGATGACCGAAGCAGAGGGATTCTTGAAGAAGTGCAGACAAAAATGAAACTCATGCAAAACATCTATCAGTCCCTCTACATCGGAAAGAATACCGAGAATGTATACATCTCAACTTTTTTGGCCCCCCTTCTTCACGATATTCAGAATGCATATATCGACAGCCAGTCTATATCCATACACACAGATATAGAAGAGATAGAGATTACCGCTAAACAGTCCCTACCGGTCGGTATAATAATAACGGAGCTCTTAACCAACTCTATCAAATATGCGTTTCAGGGGATCGATGGAGGAGAAATACATGTAACGATTCACAGAGATAAAGAGAACTCTGGATTTCTCTTTATTGATGTCACTGATAATGGGAAAGGCATGCCCCCCGAAGTAAAAGAGAAGGGGGACTACGGCTTTGGGCTTACCTTGGTGGAAGGATACACAAAACAGTTTGACGGCACCATGAGTATAAGCACTGGGGAAGGAACAAGGGTGCGGGTGGCTTTGGACTTGGAATAGACTGTCCCGAAGCTTAGGGCGCTAAGCTTCGGGACAGTCTAGTAAGTGTTCAGCGCCTGATAGTACTCCTGTCCCTTCTTTGTAAGGTCAAGGAGATAATCACTGCCCTTCAATGAAACAATAACCAGTCCTCGTTTTGCAGCTGCGTCGGCGACTTTTTTTAGTTTTGAATAGCCGTGCCGATGGAAATCAATACCGGCCTTTTCCAGCTGAGTGCCGATATCCTGAAGCTTGGCCTTTTTGCCTTCGCTGGTAATTGTTTTTTCGGCGGCCCCACGCAGCGCCTTAAGAAATGCAGCCAGTATGGTGGGTAATGCCTGTTCGGCGGGTACCTGGGCATTGGGGGCGATATTAAGAACCAAATTACGTTCTTTGAATTTTGTATGGACTATATCACGGGTGTCAGCTTCGGCAAGATAACTTCTCCATGAATCATAACCGAGGCGCTGCTCATCAAAGCGTTCGTTCATTAAGCGTAGACGTGCATATACTGCCTCAGGGGTCGGAGTTTTCTCTTCATTTTCCAGATATATAATTGCTTCTCTGAGAAGATTGAAGGATTCTTCAAGGCTGAGGGAGGGTTTTTCTTTAGAGGTGATATCTTCTTCGAGGGGTGCGATGGTAAGGTCCCGGAAATCTCTAAAACCGTCGGCAAGATTCAATAGTTCCTCGTCTGCATTCTTTGAATCGCAGATAATGGTTGTGTTCACGTTATAACTGCGTATCTCCTGGAGAATCGGCCTGAGTTTAGGGGAACCACTGACCAACAGCAGTTTGTGTATATGCGGTGCCCTGCTGAGTAGCTTAAGAGTTTGTGTTCCGATGACAATATCGGTTTGATCACGATACTGATTCGGTATGTGCATCATTTCGAAGGAATCTTCATACAGTTGGCGGGCGGTTGATTGAATGCCCTCCCGGGCCCAGTCGCCGTACACCCGGGCGGTTGCTATTCTTCCAAGGCTGCGTGCGTATTCGAGCAGGCCCTTCATAAAAGTTGAGTTAATGCTTGGAGTAACATTTTCTATATCCCAGACAATTGCCAGAGCTTCTTGTACCAACGCTTCTTGTTTCATAAGAACGGCCACCTCTTTTGCTATCTTCTATGTGGTGCTAATTATACCTGTATTTAGCAACAAAACGCAACAATAAATTCCACTATACTCCTATTACCGCCCTTTCGCTTTAGTAGTGGTACTAACCTTGTGGTATTACAAGTTTTGCCACCATATCTACAGTAAAGATAGTTGTTCCTCCCCCATATGCAGCGCTAAAGCGGGGCATCCCACAAGGTTAGTACCACTAGGCTTCACATTGCGAATGCTCACATTTTGTGTAAGATAGGTAGTGTATCTTAAAGATGGTGTGGGTATTCTCATTTTGGAAGTCACAGGACTTCCAAAATGAGAATATCTGGATATAGATATAGTTACGCCGGTTCTGTAATTTTAATGTGCCCGCCAATTGCCTCCAGGTCTTTGAAAAAGTCCGGAAAAGTAACCGCTGCGGCGGATACATCGTCGATATTTACGGGATTTTCTGCGGCCAGTGCGGCAATTGAAAGGGCCATAATTACACGGTGGTCCGAATGGCCGGCTACCGTTCCTCCCTGTAGAGTTCCTCTGCCGTGAATAATCAAACCGTCCTCAAGTTCTTCGACTTGGGCTCCTATCTTTGAGAGTTCTTTATGCATCACCGCAATGCGGTCGGTCTCTTTACTCCGTGCCTGGGGGACGTTTTTCAGTTCCACCCTTTCAGTACTGAAACAGGCGGCCACCGCTAATGCGGGCAGGGCATCCGGTATGTTGTTCAAGTCGAAGCTCCCGCCCTTTAAGCCCCCCCTGTCTTGGTCGCGGGGAGGCCCCTGTACTGTAATGCATGAGGGTTTCTGTTGCACGTTGCAGCCCAGCTGTTCCAGCACATGCACTACCTCCTTGTCCCCCTGGGTGTCTTCCATATCCAAGCCGTGTAATTCCAGGGTGCCGCCGGTAATTGCCGCAGCGGTCATAAAGAAAGTAGCTGAGGAGAAATCGCCGGGTATACGTCGGTGAAAGGGGGTATAGTGCTGACCGCCGGGCACGGAGAAGTGTTGGTATTCCGTGCGAGTATAAGAGATAGACTGGGTATCCAGCCAGTCGAGGGTCATGTCAACATAGGGCTTTTCGTAGAGCAGGGGCACTTCAATTTCGGTGTCCCCGACCCCCAGTGGAGCGGCCAAAAGCAGGGCCGAGAGGTATTGGCTGGTAGGGCACTCTATTGAGGTTGATCCCCCCTTAAGCGGGCCCCGTACGGTAAAAGGAGCACAGCCCTGTGAAGTTGATTCGACTCTTACCCCTAGGTCCTGCAAAGAACCGAGGAGGGGGGCGGCGGAACGTTTTTGTATTTGCTGGTCCCCGGTAAATGTGATGGGAAAATCCGCCAAAGCGGCCATGCCTGCCAACAAATAGAGAGTTGTCCCCGAGTTTCCCACATCAATCGGAGTAGCCGGGGGGCTGAGACGGCCTCCGGTACCTTTGACACTCCATTCATCCACGTCCATCTCTATTTCTGCCCCCAGGGCTCTACAGGCACGCACCGCTGCGAGGGTATCCTCAGATTCCAATGGATAATGGAGGGTGCTTTTCCCCTCCGCCATGCAGGCAATTAGAACGGCACGGATAGTATGGGATTTTGAAGCTGGGATAGCCACACTTCCCTTGATATTGGAAGGAAACACAGTTTTTTTCACATTTTTGCTCCGCTTAATCAGAAATATAACACCCGTAGCGAGTGTGCTTTTTACAAGAGTGGTATATCCAGCTCTGTAGGGATCCTTCGTTCTATTGTAGAGAGGAGGGGGGGCGCTGTCAAATACGTTCTGGGAGGGAGTTACCGCAGGGGGTTACCGCAGGGAGGCGGACCACAGATACAGAGTGTCCGAGCTTGCAGCTGCTGCATAGGCTGTATCGGCATCTACAAAGAGGGCGGCGGAGTGTATCTTCTGGGGAACTTCCACAATAGCGTTCTCCTCTTCTACAGGTCTTTTTATGTCGTGAAAGGGGATAATTCTGCGCCCGGCGATGAGGGCGGGCACCCTTTTAATGGGGGAGTTTTTTGTGCTGTTCCAGGAGGAATCTGCGGGTATGGCGGGGTTTGTTCCCACTGAAGCAAGGCTGACGGGTTTCTGCATCGAGCGCTTCCATAGCCGGGTAAGTCCCGTGGAATAACAGCTAAGCTCCTGCCCCCGGCCCTTCTGAGCTGCTACAAGGAGGTATCGGTTTTCTACCATTCGTACATCTAGTAAACGGGCTGAGTTATTGTGCTGCTCTGTTTTTATATTTCCCTGAAGGTCGGTCCGGTAGAGTGAATACCCCTTTGAATACTCTTCAGAGTGCCCTGCGACTACGCCGAGAAAACCGCCCCTCGCAGGAAAAATAAAGCCGCGCCCTGAATTGTGCCTTTTTCTAAGGGGAGTATTCTTGATTACAGTACCCCGCCGGTTGGTGACGGTGAGGCATATTTCATCATCACCGTAGCGACTCCTTTCAGAGTGAGTGCCGATATCTAAAAATGTTGCCGATTCAAGGCTTTCCATTGAGAATACGTAGCGGGGATCGGAGGAAGTGCCGAAGGACATAAAACCAAGGGGGCGCTGGGGAAGGGTGAAAAACCATTGGCGCTTGAAATCGGGGAGCTGATATGCGATCATCCCGCGCGGTGCATGGGGCCAATTTTCATCGGCCAGTACGTACAGCCGGTCTCCCTCGGAGCGAAGGGGAATAAAGCGTCCAATACCATCGGCCTGTTCGCTTTCGGTAAAGCCCCCAATGCTCCGGCCGAGCCCGTTGTATACCCGAATTTGTGCCCCTTTTTCGGTGTGGGAGCCAAAAAAAAGGTCCTGCTTCCCGTCGCCGTCGTAATCAGAAAAGACACCCGGTATAAGATTGTTCAGAGAGGGGGCAGAGCTGCTGAGAAGGACTCCCCCCAGACTGTAGGTGCGCAGGCGTTCTCCAGTAAAGAGCAAAACCTCCCACTTGTCACTTCCGAGCATATCGCCGATATAAAGCTGATTTGGCCTGTTGCGGGAAGGGGCTATCGACCGGCTCCATTCGAGGTCCCACTGCAAGGTATGGAGCAGGGGAATGTCATCGGGAGCGTTTCGACTGCACCCGGTAAGGGCAACAGAAAGGGCCCCAATGAGGGCAATTGTAAGGGCAACTGTAAGGGCCGGGGTAAGGCTTGGAAACTGCAGGACCGAGGGCGCCCGAAAAAGAGAGCCCTGTTCAGCATTCAGATATCGATGAAAAGGCATTACAGCTTTTTTGCCTCCCCTCCATCATATTTATAGATAAAAAGGGTGGTCCTGGTGGCGATAATCAATTCCTTCGGGCCGCGCTTATCGATGTTATGGGGAATTAGATATAAAATTTGGGCTTTTTCTGGTCCCCTTTGCTCTATTTCAAAAGAATAAAGCCGGTCGCCCCCTTCAGTCAGGGCGATTATGCGGTTTTCCGACCGGACGAAGATGGTTTGATTTCCGTTGTTGTAGATATCGGCAACTGCAAGAACATCCACTCCCCGGCACCCCTCCGGCAGGGAGACTCTGCGGAGAAACTTAAGGTCGGCATCTAAAATATCCACAAAGGGGGTGGTTTTCCAGCGGATCATACAACGGGGGCCTCTGTTCGAAGAGTGGTTGTATACAAGGGGGGCCGCTACCCGTTTGTTGTAGGGCCCTGCATAGGTGGTTGTAAATTGATTCTTCCCGGGGTCCCAAAGTTTTACCTTCGGATAACCTTCGTAGTAGCCGGCGCGTTTGTTTTCAATTTGGGCTACCCTCGGCGCTTTTCCCGGCCCCGGAGTATATGCAAAATGGAGCAGAGCCCCGGTGTTTGAATCTCCCTTGATAGGCCCTGAACCGGGGGCTTTGTCCCCTTGAAGGTCAATAATATGCTGAAAAAGAGATAAATCCGTCTCTAATGTTCCATCTTCATGTTCTATTTCTACTCCGTTTGAAACCGATGCTATGTTTAAAAACAGCGTGCTATTCACTATCGGGCTATAATAGAAGGAGAGCGGTTTCACCGCGCTTGGATAGAAAAACAGGGGCTTCCCGCTCCACCGGTCGATAGAGGCTACACCCCGGGGGAACTCCATATATCCGCTTCCTAGGGCAAGAAAAATTTGGTCCTCCGTCCAGGCAAAGGCTCCATTATACCCGTCGTAGGTGGGGAAAAGATGGGTGTCGAGAAGCAGCTTCCCGTCGCCCCCCAAAATTCTCAATCCCAGGGGGTCGTCGGTTAATTCCATAATATCGAGCATACCGTCCCCGTCGTAATCGATAGGTGCGGTATTGTAGCGGCTCTGTTGGTCTTTAAATGAGAAGCTGCGGGTGACTTGCAAGGTGTCGTTCAGGAGAAGGGCTTCTCCGCTGATCGAAGAGAAGTAAAAGATTTCATCAGTCCCGGCGGGATTTGCCAGATAATCCCCGGCGATAAGACGATAACTGCGATCGGTAGTCCTTTTATGTACCGGCTGCGGTGCTCCGCTGCCGGACGCTGGATCACTCGCGTCCGGCGGATCAATGACATTTGTGTTGATGTATGCCTGGGAGCGATGCACTCCATGGGGGACCCCGATGGAGAAATCCTTCAAGTGTTTCGCATCTTCGGCTTTTCGGTGTACCTCTCTCAGATCAAGGCTATGATGGCGGCCGGGGGCCAGGGTAATGGGATGGGTGATGAGAGTATCATCGGTGGTTGTGACCGATACCTCGACCTCTCCGGAGGGAACCTCGAAAAAATGTCCGTCCCTGGCGGTCAGGGGAGCCCCCAGCGGGTCCATCCCTTTACATCTGAGGGATACCGGCAGGCCGGCGGGATCGGTGTATACGTTTAGGCTTGAGGGCGCGGGGCCCGAAGAATTAGCAGTGGGTTCGAAGAGATAGAGCCGGTCGCTCTGTACAAGGAGCTTGAAGCCCCCCTCGGCGGAAAAACTCCATTCTACATTGGAAATAATCCCCGGAAAGCCCCTGCTCCAGAGTATTTCAAGCTCGTTGTTTACCAAGTAAAGGCTAGTGCCGTCAGTAATGATAAGCGGGACTTCTTTAAGTGCATCCTTCGAGTTCCTTGTCTGGGACCGGCATGGTTCGACAATTCGTGCTGTGTGGGTATCACCGGATAGGGTGAGTTCTTCTGTTATCTCACCCTCCGCCGAAATTTTCTGCAGCACGCCCTCATGGTCCCAGGCGACAAAAATGGATGAATCCCGCTGGACGGCTGTTACAGAAGAGTTTTTCGGCCCTTCAATTTCAAAGTCCGTCCCAAGAAGTGTATCACCGTCAAATTTGTGAAGCTGAATACGGGGCCGTCCCTCGTAAAAACCGGAATAGCGTTGGAGCAGCACCAGCAATTTATCCTTTTCTTCAGTATCGAACCGAACAAATTTACTATCAACTGCGGCATATCCATCGGTATAGGGGGAGGGGAGTTCCAGTGGTGTGCCTACCGGCCGGCTGATATGCTCGGAGCCCTGGGTATCAAGGCTGAGTATTCTTGCCTGGTTGCGGGGTAGTGAATAGGGGGTTCGAACTTCCCTTCGTTCCTGGCTTAGGGGCACGGTAGAGAGAGCCAGCCGGGTCTCTGATGAATCAAAATCCAGCTGTTCTACAGCAGGGCCGAGGTGGACCTCCCAAAGGGGGCTGTTTTTTCCTATTTGATAGGCCCCGACAGTTTTAGGGGCAATATTGTAGTCCGACCCGCTAATATAATAGATAGTTCCATCCGTACCGGCATACGGTTTTACCCAGCCCCTTACCATTTCATGGAGCGTTAAGGAATGGATCTCACTGCCGGTCCCATTAAGCACCGTAATCTCTCCGGTACCGCTGTGGGAACTCCCTACAACTATTTCCTGTTTTCCGTCCTCGTCAAAGTCGAAGGAACAGCCGTATCCGTAGGGCCCTCCCTCCAGTTCAAAGCCGGCGGAAGCTTCTCCTTCGCAATTGTACACATCGACACGGTCGGGCCGGATTACTACTATCTCCTGTTCATCAGTACCGCGAACATCGGCAAAGAAAAAGGTATCCTGTACCGTCGTTACCGGCAGGGAGGACACACGTGTAAGACTATTGTATGATACTTTCTGCCGGTCCGCTGCATTCTGTTTTTCACAGCCCGTGGAGAGTGCGACTACAAGGGCTGCTAGAACTACTGTTGACGCTGTACCTATGCCCCTCTTACTCATGGTTCTCTCCCGCCGGCAGGCTTACATGCACGGTTGTTCCCGTGCCGGGGCTGCTTTCGATGGAGAGGTGTCCGTTGTTTTCCTGGACTAGGGCGGTGCAGGTGGAAAGGCCGAGCCCGAGGTTTGGGCCGCTGTTTCGGGTTGTAAAAAAGGGCATGGCAACATCTTTTTGCAGGGTTTTATCCATGCCGGGGCCGTTATCCCGAACTGTAAACGTGAAGGTATCCTCCTGCAGCCGTGCGGTAATACGGATATATCCTGGTTCACCCCGGGGGGTGGTACTGTTCTTGGGAGGGGCCGTCAAGGCTTCCTTGGCATTTTCTATTAGATGAGAACAGAGGGTCAGCAAATCCGCGGGTCGGCCGACAATCCGGAGGGGGCCTACAATATCAGCTGCAATCTCAATCCCCTTCGACCTCTTTAGGTTGTTATGCAGGTTAACACAGCTTTCTATTACCTCTGCGGCGTTGTAGGAATGGGGCTCTTGGGATGATCGGCTGGAAAACTCTTTGAGACGGCGGATTACTTCACCAATCCTATAAAAACCGTCCTTATATTCATGCAGAATTCCCTCTATATCATCGATCGCTTCTCTTATAGTAGGGTCCTGCTGAGGGACAGCCTTAATAAGAGTGTCCAGATCACGCTTTAAAAACATCAGGTTGCCCTGTAAAAAAGTCAGGGGGTTGTTAATTTCGTGGCTCAACTCCGAGCTCATTAAGGCGATGGAAATAAGTTTTTCCTGTTCAACCAGCCGCTTGGAGGAGGCGGTTAAGCGCTCATTCAGCTGTTTTTGTGTCTGTAACAGCTGCCGGGATTCTTTATGCTGGGCACTGATGACCTTAAGCATTCGGAAGCCTATAAATATAACCAGTACCTGCAGCAGAAAAAACCACAAGAAGATGTGTGAGGCATCACGGATTTGACTAATGAGCATCCATACGTAGAAAATCTCAACAACAACAGTTACTCCTGCTATAATAATATGCCGATAGAGCGAAACAAACGCCAGGACAATCGAAAAATTAAGAACCGCACTTACAATAAACAGGCCGTACAGTCCCAGCTCACCGAAGGCGAAGGGAAGCAGCTGTGTTACCTCATACACATTATATCCTATGTAAAGCATGAGGTAGGCGAGTTCCGTCCACCATGAAATCCGCCGCCGGGCGTAGAAGCCTGACAGAAGAACAGCCGAAGCGAGAACTGCAAGCATGACATTTCCGAGAATTACATCAGGGTATCGGGGGACCGACCAGTAAGAGAGCACCGCCTTCGCTGCGAGGAGTATTTCAAAAGCAACGAACCACAGCAGGGCCGCAAAGGGGCGCTGGGATATAAGCTGTTCCGACCGTATACCTTTAATGCACATAAATCCTGTAACGTTTCATCTTGTTTTTTAGGCCCTGACGACTGAGATTGAGAGATTCGGCGGTTTTTGTAATATTGTAATTTTTAAGCTTGAGGTGTTGTTCAATTATCCGTTGTTCTATCTCTGCGATTGTAGTCGGAAGGTCGATAGACTCCTTAGAAAAAACCTTTGCATCAATTAGCCTTGTGTTTGATTCAGAAGGGGGGTGCTCATGATATACATAGCCGTCCTCAATTAAGAGTTCCCGGACTATCCGCGTACTTACCTTCTCAATCGGCCACTGACGGTCCTGGAGCATCATTTTCTCCACAAAGGCCTCAAGTTCCCGAACGTTCCCATAAAAGGAGTACTGCATTAAGGTTTCTCGGACCCCCTCTTCAAACTCGGGGAGGGTGTACCCTTCGCGAATTGCGATTTCCTCCATAATCGGAATAATATCCTGGGGCCGCGCCCGCAGGGGCTGAATAGTGAGGGTAAGTGTATTAAGGCGGTAATAAAGATCCCTGCGGAATTTTTCCTTTTCTACAGCCTCGGAGAGGTTTCTGTTTGTTGCGGATATAAGGCGCACCTCAACCCTTCGTTCCTTTACACCCCCAACGGGAATAAAAGTGCCGAACTGAATAAAGCGCAAAATTTTAGACTGGAATTCGATAGGAAAATCGCCTATTTCATCTAAAAAGAGAGTCCCCCCGTCGGCAGTTTCGAGTATTCCCTTTTTTGCGGTAACAGCCCCGGTATACGCCCCCTTCACATGCCCGAACAATTCACTTTCAAGCAACTGGGGAGAGAAGGCCGAACAGTTTACCGTAATAAAGCTCTTCTCCCTTCGGGGAGACAACTCGTGGAGGGCACGGGCAATCAGCTCTTTGCCGGTGCCGGTTTCCCCTATCACAAGGACGGGGTTCTCGGAGTGGGCGAACATTTTGACCCGTTCTTTTAGGTGGACAGTATCGGGGTGAAAGCCCACGAAGCTTTCCAAAGAAGAGGACCTTGTACGTAATAAGCGGTTCTCCTTTTGGAGCCGGCGGTTTTGTTCTTCAAGTTCACGCTGCAGGTGATACCGCTCTTTTCGCTTTTCCAGCACCTCCTGTGCATGAAACACAGCTTGGCGCAGCTGGTTGGGGTGTATAGGTTTTACTAAATACTGGTAAATTGCCTGTGAATTTACCGCATCTATAAGATCATCGGTATCGGTAAAGGCCGAGATGACAATGGCGATAAAGTCGATTTCCCCTTGATTCTGCTTATCACTGCTCAGCTGGGCAACAAGGTCGAGGCCGGTTAATTCGGGCATTCTCTGGTCGGCAATAAGAATGTCAAAATGATTTTCCTTGGCAAATTCAAGGGCGTCTATTGGATTATTAAAAGTACGGACCTCATAATCCCCAAGAATTCTGGCGTATAGTTTTGTTATTCCAGGCTCATCATCAACAAGTAAGATAACCATTGCTAGTCCTAGGCTGCAGGGTACTGTTGGTACACACAGTAACACAGTGAAAAGGGGCTATCAAGTAAAAATGGCGATTTAGAGGCAAGGATGTAGTCGGCAGTGGTAATACCTTGTTCACACTGTACATATGTTAGCCGGTGTTTCTTACTCGGGCTCCCGAAGTTGCGCCGGCTTGTCAAGTTCGGCGGTGAACCATTCCGCCAGGGGGGCGGTGGGATGGTCAATTTTCAATACCCGAGACAGAGTGTAGGAGCACCAGGAAAACTTGTCCCGGGCTACTTCGGCGGTCCCTCCCCGTCCGGTACTCTGATAACTAAAAAACCCGTGGACCCCGTCTAAAAAGAGGCGTTTGGCATAGTTGTAATTTTTAATTTCCCAGGTAGTGGAAAGAAATTGCAGCGTGTGACGACTGTAGGCGGAGAAAATGCGGGCAAAGTCGTCATCGTACAGCCGGCTCCAGTGAAAGATTGTGCGAAGAATGGTGGTGTTGCGACGTTTGAGTCCGCTCATTGTCCGAATACGGTGGTTATGCATGCCGCTGCTGAAGAAGGCCCTCAGCCCGAGATACACACATCCCCGGGGCGGCAGCTGATGGTCGAACCCCGCTTCCCGGACTAACTGCAGCGGGTCGAACCGGGAGGCCTGCCGCCCGGGGGGCCTCGCCCCGAATTCCGGCGCCTCCGGGGCGCCGGATTGACGAAATTGATTGGTCCGGACACTCTTTTCCGAACACATTAACAACCGCGAGCTTGCCTCCTCGTAGACCCTGCGGAGTTTGATGAACTCCTCGCCGGTCCCGCCGCCGGTGGCGTCGGGGTGGCAGCGCTTACTGAGGAGGCGGTAGAAGTGGTCCAGCTCCCGCAGGCTGTAGTTTTTTTGAGAAAGCAGTGATCGGAGTATATCCGCGGGGGTCGTCCTCTTTTCCATACCTGTTAAAAATAATATCATATTATGAAGATATTTTGTACATGGTAACGTAGGAGCACAGAGTGGAACAGCAACAGGCGGCTTTTCTTATTTTTGTTATGGTCACTACCTTTACTCCGGGGCCAAACAACGTGTCCTCCGCGAATTTAGCGGTACTCTACGGATTTAGGAGGACCCACTTGTATCGGCTGGGTATTTTTGCCGGTTTCGCACTACTGATGCTGCTCTGTGCGCTGGTGTCCGAAAGGGTAATGCAGTATTTTCCAACTGCGGAGGTGTATTTGCGGTATTTTGGTGCGGCCTACATTGTATATCTGGCACTAGGTACCTTGAGGAGTAGTTATCGGCTGGATGAAAGGAGTACCGAGGTCCCTCGCATGCCCTTTGTGAAGGGGATGCTGCTGCAGCTGTTGAATCCGAAGGTGCTTGTGTACGGGATTACGGTGTACTCAACGTACCTGATTGCACGGATCAAAGCGGTGTGGATGCTGCCGATTTCCGCACTGATCCTGGCCGTTCTTGCCCTCTGTTCAATCTCACTGTGGGCCCTTGCCGGAAGCGCAATAGGCCGTTTTGCCTCGCGGCGGCCGGTACGTCTGGTGCTGAACGGCGTGTTGTCACTGATGCTTCTGTTTTCGGCGTATCAGTTGTCGGGGCTTGGCGGGGTTTGAACCTCAGTGTGCCGCTGACGGGCGAGGTTGGTTATTTCTGCCTCTGCGTCTAACTGAAGGGCCATTTGAAGGGACTTTCTTGCCTGTTCGATACGGCCCTGCTGTTGGAGCGCTATTCCGTAGAGGTAGTAGCCTATCTGTTTGTGGCGGTCGGTTTCGGCGCTGTAGATATACTTCTGAAGCTTTTCGGCCGCACCATTGTAGTCCATGGCCTCAAGCAGAAGCCGTCCTTTGAGGAGCAGAAAGTCCGAATAGACCCGGCTGAATTCATTGGCCTGGTGGTGCCGGGCAATTTTGAGGGCCGGCCCCTTTTTCCCGCCCTTTAAGTAGGCCGCCGACAGATAGTACCAGTACTCACTTTCATCACTCAGGACTATAGGGTCAACCCTGTTTTCCAGAATATCTACCGCAGTGGAGAACTTGCCCCTTCTGTAGGCGGACACAGCTTCATCGAAGTTCATACTGTCTTCTTCTACCCATGTAAGCCCCCCGTCGCCGGATGCGTCGTCCCCCCGTACCCCCATAGCCTGGCTCAGGTCGCGATCGCTTTCACCCCCCATTTCGGTAAAGCGGTTGAAGACGGAGGAGTAGAGGGTGATTTCTTTCTCAGGTTTTGCTTCAGCGAGGGCTTTGAGCCGGTATGTTCCGGCCTTTGAAAAAAAGAGGGAGGTGGAGGGACCACTGAACTCGGCAATGGCCCCGGGGGGGAGCCGTACTTCGCTGTCCATTGAGAGGGTTTCTCCAATTGTAAGAGGGGCCCAGCTGTCCGCTTCCTTGACCGATACCTCTCCGTCTTTGTAGATGAGCTGAACCTCAGCGGCCCACAAAACCGTTGCGGCTGATATGAGTAAGACTACAAAAAAGAGTATGTGCTTTTTCATGAGACCCTCCTGCACTACTATACACTATAACAGCTGTTGGTGAAAAAACAATTTTCTGTTGG
>Ga0102938_10001098_pt1 | contig 20515 bp, 20 predicted proteins | sample SalPonR2_B_D2_MG_FD_84516 | JGI IMG/M metagenome (GOLD analysis project Ga0102938, IMG submission 84516) | Salt pond soil microbial communities from South San Francisco under conditions of wetland restoration - Salt Pond MetaG R2_B_D2_MG | ecosystem: Environmental > Aquatic > Marine >... | reverse complement strand
CCCGCTCGGAAAGCGGCATGGCCAGCGGCGCGACCTGGATGCCGCTGGCCTGAAACGCCGGATCGTATTCGAACGACGCCGCTCGATCATCTTCGGCCAGCGCGACCGCGCCGATGGTGCGCCCCCACAGCCGGACTTCGGCCAGCGTGGTCACTTCGAATCCCAGTGCCAGTCGTCCGGCTCCGGCGTCGGTTTTTCAGTCTTGCGAACCCGCCTGGGCGTCTTGCCGCCGTGGCGCAGCAACTCCATCGGTCGTGCAGCTCCGGCCGGGACCATCGCGTCCAGCGCCGGCAGCAGTTCCAGCACCCGGAACAGCCGGACGAGGGTGGTGGCCTGGGCCGACTCCCCGGCCTCGATGCGCTCGACCGTGCGTTTGCCCACGCCCGCCCGTTCGGCGAGGTCGGCCTGGCTCAGGCGCATCGCGATCCGGCGCCGTGCCAGGCGTTCACCCAGTTCCCCGAGGATCGCCGGATCGGATTCAGATTCCGTTATTTTCATATTCGCAATAATAGACGAATAATTCAATAAAAAACAGTTAACTCGCCGTTTAATGCGAGTTCTATATTATCTTTTAACTCGCAAAAACTGACGAATAAAACTAGAATATAGATTTTATATGTCGATTTTGACGATTTATCGATATTTTTGTTCCGACGACTTGAGGGGTGTTTGGGGATGCCGAGGCCGTCAATTCCTGCAATAGGTCAATTTTCAGCCGGGCGGCCGTGCATATAATCGATGAAACACGATGATGGTCCCGGCCACCATCAAGAGGCAGGCCGGGGCAAGGCGGAAGTCCGGTGATTCATTCTGTTCGGTCCGACGGTGCGTCAGCGGCGCCTTGCATCCGCGGGGGGCTGCTGGCCTTGCTGGTGATCGTCGCTACCGCCGCTGTGGCAGCGGGCGGCGCGCCCGGGTCCGGCCGGATGACGCTGTCGCTGGATCGAGCGCTGGCGATCGCGCGCGCCGACAATCCCGGGATCGCAATCGATCGTGCGCGCCGTGCGCGTGCCGAAGGCGCGCGGGTCCGCAGTCGCCAGGCCTTTTCGCCTCGGGTCACCTTCGATGCGACGCATCTGCGGCTGGATGCCTCGGTACTCGACGATATCCCCGTGATCGAGCCGGGTTTTCCGCCGGTGCTCGGCATGCGCGGGCTCGGTCCTCTCGACGGCCAGGTGGTCGGCGCGCAGCTCTTGCAGCCCGTGATCAACGTCGGCGCCTGGAATGCCCGCCGCCAGGCCGGCAGCGCGCTGGATGCAGCCGAGCTGAGCCTCCACAGAAGCCGTCAGGAAGTGGACGTGGCAGTCGTCGAATCCTACTTCGGCGCCCGGACCGCCGAGCGCCAGGTCGAAGCCGAACAGAAGGGCCTGGCCACCGCTCTGCGCGCCCTGCGCCAGGCAGAGGCCGGGTTCGAACAGGAACTGATCGCGCCGGTCGACGTACTCAGCGCGCGTACCCGGGTCGCCGAAATGAAGGCGAGGGTCGCCGTCGCCGAGGCGCGGGTGGTCGCGGCCCATTCAATTCTGCGCCGCGTGCTGGGCATGGACGGCGACGTGCAGCTGGTGCTGACCGACCCGGTGCCCAGGCCGCATTCGCCCGGGCCGGACCTGCCAATCGACCGGGAAGCCCTGGCCGAGCGGACTGATCTCCGGGCCCTGGAGCACGGGCTGGAGGCGGCCCGATACGGGGTCAAGCGTGCCCGCGCCGCGTGGCTGCCGGATGTCAATCTTTACGCGCGCTACGACCGCCTGTACGGAAACGATCCGCTCGATTTCGACGAGACAGGCTGGCTGCTGGCGGTCAACCTGCGCTGGACCCCGTTTGCCGGGTTCGCACAGGCCGGCGCGCTGGACGAGGCGCAGGCCACCGAAGCCGAGACGCGCGCACGCCTCCAGGCATTGCGCCAGCAGGCATGGGCCGAAGCGCAGACCGCCCATGCCGACTGGAAAGCCGAGGTCGAGGGCTGGAACAGCGCCGGCGAGGGCGTGCTGGACGCGGAGGAGGCGCTCGCGCTGACCGAGGCCCGCTATGCCGAAGGCCTCGATGACATCACCGCATTGCTGCGTGCGCAGGCCGAGGAACTGGCCGCCCGAACGCGCGAGATCAACGCCCGGTTCAACGCCGTGGTTGCCGCCGAACGCTACCGACTGGCGCTGCCGGCAGCCGACAGGGAGATATTGCCATGACGCCATTCAAGCCTCGCCCGGCAACCCGACCGGGAACGCCCCCTGGCTTGATGGTGGCCGCGGCACTGGCGCTGCTTGTCGGCTGCGGCAACGAACCGAATCCGGGTCGCAGCGGCAACGCGTCCGACGCAAACCCGCTGAGCGTGCCGGTCGCCGTCGCGCGATCTCAGCCCGCCGACGCCACGTTCTCGGCCGCCGGGGTGGTCGCACCGGTGCAGCGCGCCCGGCTGGGGACCCGACAGGCCGGCAACGTGGTCGACGTGATGGTCGAGGCCGGGAATTCGGTGCAGGCCGGGCAGCCGGTGTTGCGGGTCGATGCGCGCGATCTTCAGGCCGCGCTGACCGCCGCGCGCCTGGCGCGCCGTGCAGCCAGGACGGCCTCGGAGACGGCGGACCGCAACCGCGAGCGCTTCCAGCGCCTGTTCGATGAGAAGTTGATCGCCCGCGCCCGGCTGGAGGAAGTCGAACTGGCCGCCGAGGATGCACGCCGGCGGCTGGAACAGGCCGAGGCCGAGCTCGCCGCCGTCGAGATCAACCTCGACTACGCTGTGCTGCGTGCGCCTTTCTCCGGCGTGGTCAGCGAAGTGCTGGCCGATGTCGGCACTTTCGTCGCGCCCGGGCCGCCGCTGGTGATTTTCGAGGACCGCAGCCGGCTCGAGGTCAACGCCGCGGTCGACCAGGACACGGCGGCCGGGCTGGCGACCGGCCAGTCGATCCGGCTGCGCGCCGGCGGCGTGGGGCACGAAATCGCCGCCCGGGTCCAGGCGGTGCTGCCGGCGCTCGGGCAGCCCGGCGTCGGCCAGCGGCTGCGGCTGGTGGTCGACGAGCCGCCGCCCGGTCTTGCGCCGGGCATGGTGGTCGAACTGCAGTTGCCCGCGCCGCCGACGGCCCGGTCATTCGTCGTCATCCCCGCTTCTGCCGTGCTGCGCCGCGGCCAGCTCGACGGGGTATTCGTGGTCGAGGCCGACGAGCAGGGCCGTCTGCGCGCTCACCTGCGATGGATCGCGGTGGCGCCGGAAGACGCGCCTGGCGATGAAGGCGCCGGGACCGACGAAGTGCGCGTCCTGCGAGGTCTGTCTCCGGGTGAGCGCGTGGTGGTGGGCGAGGCGGTGAATTCGCTCGTCGACGGCCAGCCGGTGGCGCCGGACGCGTCATGAGCGAGCTGGGTTTCGCCGGGCGGATCGCCGATCGCCTGATCGATTCGAAGCTGGTGCCGATGATCGTCATCGGCACCCTGATTGCCGGCGCCTGGGGGCTGGCGATGACGCCGCGCGAGGACCGGCCGGAAATCGAAGTGCCCACCGCGCGGGTCGTCATTCCGTATCCGGGGGCCGGCGTCGAGCGTGTCGACGAACTGGTGGCGCGCCCGGTCAGCGCCTGGGCCCGGCAGCTCGAACAGGTGGCGGAGGTCAGGTCGGTCGCCGCCGGCGACGCCGCCCTGATCGAGGTCGAGTTCCACACCGGCCTGAGCGATTCGCGCGCCTTCAGCCTGCTGACCGAAGTCATCGAAAGCAACCGCGACCTGCTTCCGGCGGGCGCCGGCCCGGCAGCGATACGCACCGTCGGCGACGAGATCCTGACCGGCTTGATGGTGACGCTGTCAAGCGCCCGGCTCGGCAGCGACGAACTCCGGCGCATCGGCGACGAGATCGTGGCCGAACTGGAACAGGTACCCGGCGTGCGCAGCGCGGAGGTGTTCGGCGGGCAGCCGCGCCAGATCCAGGTCCAGCCGGACCCGGCGCGACTGGCCGCTCACGGCATCGGGCTGCTGGAGTTGTTCGAAGCGATCGAGGCGGCCAGCCTGCGCCTTCCGGTCGAGCCGCTGAGGGGCGACCGCACGCGCCGCGTTCGGGTCGGTTCGCTGCCGGCCACGCCGGCCGACGTCGAAAAGATGCAGGTCGGCGCCGGCCCGGCAGGCGTGGTCTACCTGGGTGACGTGGCCGATGTCATCGATGGCCCGGCGCCGGTCGAATCGGCAAGCCTGCACTGGCAACGCGGCTCGGCGGGCGAAGTCGCCGCCGTCAGCCTGGGCCTGACGAGCGTGCCGAATGCCAATATCAGCGCCGTCACAGCGCGCGCGCTGGCGCGCCTGGACGAACTGGCCGAAACCCTGCTGCCGTCGACCGTCGACATGACGATCGCCCACGACGCCGGCGCGATGGCCACCGACACCGTCGTCAGCGTGCTGGAGAATTTCGCAACCGCGACGGTGACTGTCATTGCGATCATCCTGATCGGTCTCGGCTGGCGGGCCGCGGTGGGTGTCTCGCTTCAGCTGCCGTCCAGCCTCGCGATCGTGCCGATCGCCTACCTGTGGCTGGGCTATACGCTCAATCCGGTCTCGATCGCCGCGATGATCCTGGCCATCGGCCTGCTGGCCGACGACAACGTGATCATCATGGAAAACATCCGGCGCCATTTCCGGGCCGCCGGCAGCAGCGATCGCGACGTGGCGGTCAAGGCGGTCGACGAGGTGGGCAACCCGACCATGCTGGCCGTTTTCCTGATCATCGCCACATTCCTGCCCACGGCCTTCATCACCGGTGAGATGGGACAGTACACGCGGGCCATCCCGGTCGGGACGTCGCTGGCCATCGCCTTTTCGCTGGTCATCGCGCTGACCGTGACGCCCTACGTGGCGTACCGCATTCTGGGTTCGCCGTCCGCCAGCGGCAACAAGGCCGCCGAAAGCGGCCAGCGCAGCGACGGGCTCGCCGACGAAAGCGAAGTGCCCCGGGGCCGCCTGGCCGACGCCTATCGCAGTGCGCTGCGCCCGTTTTTCGACTCCGCACTTCTGCGCTGGCTGATGTACGTCGCCCTGATCGTGCTGTTCGTCGCCAGTATCGCGATGGTGGCGCTGCGCGCCGTGCAGCTCACGCTGGTCCCGACACTCGATCGCGACGTGTTCGTGGTCGAGCTCGAACTGCCGCCGGGCAGCCCGCTGGAAGAGACGCTGGCCGCGGCCTCGACGGTCGGGCGGGAACTGCGTGGATATCCCGAAGTCGCGGCCTATACGCTGTTTGCCGGCGCACGCGGCCCGCTGATCGTGCCGCCACCCGGCCCGCCAGACATTCCCGGCGCAACGTCTCATCGGGCCAGCCTGTACGTTCAATTTCCGCCGGTGGAGCGGCGCGCGCGAATGAGCTTCGAGATCAGCCGGGAACTGGCATTCGAAAAACTGCCCGGGCTGCTCGAGTCGTTCGGCGCCCGCGGCTGGGTGCGCAGCATTCCGTCCGGTCCTTCCAGCGACAACGATATCCAGGCCGAGATCGTGGGCGAGGACATCCGGCAGCGCGATCGCCTGGCCGACGCGATTGCGCAGTTGTTCGAGCAACACGAAGCGATCGGCGCCATCGAGCGCTTTCCCAAGCCGGTCGGCCCGGAACTCAGGCTGGACGTGAACCTGGTCCGGGCTTCGGCGCGCGGCGTCGCGCCGGCCCGCGTCGCCGCCGCAGTACAGCTGGCCTTGACCGGTCGTACCGCCGCGGCGCTGGACCTGCCGAACGAGCGTCATCCTCTTCCGGTGGTGGTCAGGCTGGCGCCCGGCCTGCGGAACTGGTCGAGCGACCTGGCCGGACTTTACCTGAACAGCCGATCCGGCGAATCGGTGCCGCTATTGGACCTGGTCAAGATCGAAGAGCGGCCATGGGGCGCTAATCGTCACCGCCATGACCAGCTGCCCACGGTATACGTCGCTGCGCGCGTCAACCGCGACGTCAGCCAGCCGGTTTCAGTCCAGCGCGACATCATCGGGCAACTCGAGGCGCAACCGGGCGCCATGCCCGAGATCAATTGGACCGGGGGGCCGGACAGCGACAGCCAGACCACGCTTTACTGGGGCGGCGAGTGGGCCATGACGCAGCAGGTCTATCGCGATCTCGCGGTCGCCGGAATGGTCGTGATCCTGCTGATCTACGTTGTGCTGGCGGGCTGGTTCGGTTCCTACGGCGTGCCGTTGATCATCATGATTCCGATCCCGCTGGTTTTCATCGGCGTCATTCCCGGCCATTGGCTGGCCGGGCTGGACATCGCCGGGCTGGGTGTTCTCGGCGTGATTGCGCTGGCTGGCATCGTGGTGCGCAACGCCCTGCTGCTGGTGGACTTCACCCGGCTTCGCCTCGAGCAGGGGATGCAACTGCGCGACGCGCTGGTCAGCGCCGGTGTGGTGCGCACGCGTCCCATCCTGCTGACCGCCGGCACAGTGGTGTTCGGCAGCGGGGCGCTGGTATTCGAGCCGGCGCTGAAGCCGCTCGGCGTCACCCTGGTCAGCGGCGTGGTGGTGTCCACGCTGCTGACGCTGATCCTGATCCCGGCGCTCTACTTCCACGCCTTCAACGAAGAATGAGACATTCCCGGGAACGCATGACCAGGCCGCTCAGCGCTGATCGAGCGCCTCGGCGATGGTTTCGGCCGACCGCCGGGTCAGGTTCTTGTCGACTTCCACGCCGATGAGTTCTCGCGTATTGTCATCCAGCTGTTCCCGGAGAAGCCCCAGAAACGACGGGTCGGCGACGATCGACAGCGACTCGAATTCGCCGTTGGCCCGGGCGGTGTCGAGGTGCCCGGCCAGTTCACGAGCGAAATCCTGCGCCTCGCGCTTTTTCGGATCGGTGTGCTTCTGGTTATCGCTCTGGCCGTAGCCGTGAGACGAGAAGGTCTTGCCCTGGCGATCGTGCTCCAGGTCGCGCCCGGGCAGACGGGATTCGGGATGCAGCCAGTCCTGTCGTTCGGTGAGCGGGCTGAACTTCTTTTCGCGGGTGAACAGGCGGGCTTCGGTGGAATCGGCCGCCAGGATCCAGTATCTTGCCATTGCAGAATTCCTCCACGATAGGCTCGGGTGACGATACGCCGGAGCGTTCGTGAAGGGCGCCGGCGATCTTTCACAGTCTATCAAAAGCGCCGCTCGACAAGCGCCGACGACCAGTCTTCAGGGCCGCCGGGTGCTTTAGACTCGCGTCATGGAAAAAACGATCCCTGCGCTGCTGCTGGCGCTCTTCCTGGCCCACCTGGCCGGCTTCGCGATACTCGGGCTCAAGCGCCGTCAGTGGTATTACCTGGCGCTTGTGACGACTTTTGCGCTGCTCAGCGCATCCTTCGCCACGCTGTTGTTCGCGCCGGAGGTCCATGTAGGGGGGTATGCGCTGCACCGCCTTCTGCGGATCACTGCGTGGGCGGCCGCGGCGGTCTCGATTTCGTGGACCGCGGCGCGAATGCTGCGAACTTCGAACAGACGGCGCTGAGCGGGAAGGCCGGACTTTCAGCCGGCCGTATCGACGTATTCCCGTCCGGGATCAGATCGCGAATTCGATGACCAGGTCGATCAGTTCGTCGCGGGTGATCTTGTTGTCGTGGTTGGCGTCGAATTCATCGAAGATCTTGTTGTCGGTCTTGACATCGTGTTCGCCCAGCAGGCAGGCGAGCAACTCCTTGAATTCACGCCGTGAAATCGCCCCGTCGCGGTTTTCGTCGAACTCCTCGAACAGGGCTTCCACCAGTTCCTTGCGGTCCATGACTGTTGTTCCGTGATTTGACTCTGCAGCGAAATGTATCACCGTTGGCAGGGCGAAGGGCAGGCTATGCTCGCCGGCGTGCGAACCTTTTGCCCGGGCGGGCCGTCGCTCATTCAAACCACCGATAAACCATCCATACTCAGCGAATGAACCAGGCCGAACACGACTTGCTGGTGATCGATGCCCAGGACGGCAGCAGAACAGCGCTGGACGCGCTGGTGCGCCATCACCACCGCAACCTGCTCCGGTTCGGCTACAGCCTGTGCCGCGATACCGCGCTGGCACAGGATGCGGTGCAGGATGCCTGGATCAAGGTTGCCGGCCGATTGCGCAGCCTCGACGATCCCAGGGCTTTTCGCGGCTGGATCTACCATGCGGTTCGCTGGCGGGTGTTCGACCTGCTCAAACGCGCTCACCGCCACGACCGGTCGCTGGAGGCGCGTGATGCAGAGCTCGAGATGCCGACCGGCGACGACTGCAGGGATCGCCGTATCGACCTGGGCGCGGCAATTGCCGACCTTCCGGACGCCGACCGCGAGACGCTGCAGCTTTTCTACGTCAGCGGCCTGACCGTTCCGGAGATCGTGGTGGTTCTGAATATTCCCCCGGGCACCGTCAAATCAAGACTGCATCGGGCCCGCAACCAGTTGAGACAGCACTTCGAAGGAGACGACAATGAACATCGATGAAAGGATTCGCAAGGAACTCGAGGACCAGGGCAGCGCGATCGACGAACTGACCGTCGAAGAGAAAAGCCTGTTCGGCATGCTGTTTCGCGTCTTTACCGGCGGCCTGGCACGCTGGGCCGCGTTCGGCATGGTCCTCACGCTGATTTTCTTCGGCCTGACGCTCTGGTGCGGATATGAATTCTTCACCGCCGCCAGCGTCGACGATCGCGTGTTCTGGGGCGTGCTCGCGCTGGTCGCGTTCCACGCGGTGAGCATGTTCAAGCTGTGGTTCTTCATGGAGATGAACCGGCATTCGGTGACCCGCGAGGTCAAGCGCGTCGAGATCGCGCTGGCAAGTCTGGGCGAAAGTGGCGAGAACCGGGAATGAACGGCATCAAGAAGCTTTTGCAAAGATGGCTTCTGATGGTGGCCCAATTGTTGCTAGTCTTGAGCGAACTTATCGATGAATGCGGACTCTGCTGATGACTTCAACCTGGATAACGCCCGATCTCTGCGATGCCTACCCCGACGAGGTGCGCGTGGTGCACGGCATTGGGTGGCAGAGCTACGGCGGCCGCCGATCCTTCGGCGGCCAGCTGGAGACCGTCAAGTGCTACGAGGACAACTCGCGGGTCAAGGAACACCTGGCCTCGCCGGGTGAAGGCAAGGTGCTGGTGGTCGACGGCGGCGGTTCGCTCAGGCATGCGCTGATCGGGGACATGATCGCCGAAAAGGCAGTCAGCACAGGCTGGGCCGGGGTGATCATCTACGGCGCCTGCCGCGACGTCGACGCCCTGGCCGAACTCGATATCGGCCTGATTGCGCTGGGCTGCGTTCCGATCAAGAGCGTGCGCAGAGGCGAAGGGCAGCTCAATGTGCCGGTCAGTTTCGGCGGCGTCCGCTTCAACCCGGGTGATTACGCATATGCCGACGCAAACGGCGTGATCGTGGCCGGACGGGCGCTGACCTGAGATGGCGCGATGCAGGTTGTGAGCAATCCTGCCTCGTCGTTGAGACAACCCTTGATTCCGCCGGCGGCGCAAATCGGCTTCTCGCTGTGGATGCTGCTCTGGGTGCCGGTCGTCCTCACGACGCAGGGACCGCAGAATTTCTGGTGGTTGTGCAACCTGGCCCAGTTCATACTGCTCTATTCGGTCTGGACGTCGAACCGTCTGCTCATTTCGAGCCAGGCAGGAACGATTGTGATCGTCGGCGCTGCTTGGACGATCGATCTTGCCGGCGCGCTGATCACCGGCGCCAGCCCGTTCGGGATCACCGTGTACATGTTCAACGATGAGTTGCCCGTCGCGCTCCGCGCAACCTCGACCTATCACGTCTGGTTACCGCTCTTCGTCCTCTGGCTGTGTCGAAGGCAGGGTTACGACGGCCGCGGCTTCTGGGTGCAGTGCGTCATCGGAACTGCAGCGATACTGGGCAGCTGGGTATTCGGCGATTCCGTGCGCAATCTCAACTACACCATCGCGCCGTTCGGTATCCAGCAGGTGTGGCTGCCGCAGGCGGTTTATATCCCTGTCCTGTGCGTCGGCACGGCGCTGCTGCTTTACCTGCCGGGCCATTTCATCGCAAGAGCCGTCGCGGGCGAGGTGCGGGTCCGGTCGTGACTGACCGGCCGGTCCCGGAAGAGCGGAACCGCCGGGCCATTGCATGCCGGGCTAAAGCGGCGGTCGACGGCCGGATATGAAGAAGATCAGCGCCAGGATCAGTCCGATCACGAAAAGAATCCAGGCGATGTTGGTCGCCGCGCCGGCAATGCCGCTCAGTCCGAGCGCGCCGGCAATCAAGCCGACTATCAGGAATGTCAATGCCCAACCTAACATGGGTGCTCCTAGAGAAGATTTGGCTATTCACCATAGGCGAGGCGCGGCCGGCCGTCGCCAACATAAGTTAATGTCGAGCGTTCATCGATGGCGTATGCTCGGCTGCTCACCTGTGCTGAATGGTCGGCACGCCGAGCAAGGCGTTCTGGCCGGATGGCCCTGGATTCTGCAACCATCTGGCACGGATTCAGTCCTGACAAGAAAAGAGGAGAATTCAGACAATGAAGAATATGAACCTGAAAGACACTGATTCGAACAATCGAAGCCCCAGAATCACCAGTGCGCTGTTCGCGCTGTTGTTCGCGCTCGGCGGCGGTGCCGTCCTGTCCGGCTGCGAAGAACAGGGCCCGGCCGAGGAAGCCGGCGAAGAGATCGATGAAGCGGTTGAAGACGCAGGCGAGCAGATCGACGATGCCGCCGAAGAAGCCGGCGACGCGGTTGAAGACGCGGCAGAAGAAGTCGAGGAAGAAACCGACGGAATGTAATATCGAATCGTAGCGGCGCGTCATTGAGGATCAGCCAGGCAGAATTGATCCGGCCAGGCGCCCTGCGACATTCCACGGGCCGGCAGCTTTCGTTGCCGGCCTTTTTTCTGGCCGACGCACCCGGCCGATTGCCTATTTGCCGTCGATATAGTCCCGATCATCGAAGCTGCGCACCCATTCCGGCTTCCACGCAGTGAGCATCGACAGCACCGCGCCGTTGAGAAAGCCCTCGGGCAGCATCGCAATGGGCAGGAACACCAGGTAGTCGTTGGCGATACGGTCCAGCGAATAGGCGCCCACCAGCCACAGCAGCATTGCGCTGCTCGCGACTACCGCAGCCATCACGGCCATCGAGGCGAAGTGCGCGCTGACGATGACGTAGACGAAATAGTGCCTTGGGAAAGCGCGATAGACGAAGGCATGCAGCCGGCTGGCCAGCAGTACGGGCATCACCACCGTGATCATGCCGTTGACCCCCAGCGACATCCATTCATAGCGACCCATCGCCGTCAGCGCGAGCAGCGCGGCGGCCGTGCCGACCAGTGCCAGGCGCCAGCCGAAGATCAGCACCATCGAGGTGATGCCGAGAAAATGCAGCCCCAGTCCGGTCTGCGACTCCGCTTTCATCCACCAAAGGCCGATCAACAGCACGATGGCGCCGAGGTAGACCCACTCCATCAGGTTACGGTGAAGCAGTTTCCACGGCGCGCCGACCGCGTTCCAGGCAAGAAAGACCATGAAAAGCGGCCATGCGCTCCAGGCGAGCCATGCGGGCAGGAGGTCGGCGGGAAGATTCATTGGTTGATTGCGTGCTCGCTTTGGGCCGGGCGCGGGATATTCGGGTTCGGCGCGCCGGAATTTCGAATGCGAATGATAGCCGGGATGCGTAAACTGATCTTCCACGCAAGCCAGGACAGTGCCGAGATGACGGACCACACCGAAGCGGCTCATCTTTTGATGGACCGCAGCGATTTTTCCAATATGCACGTGCAGGCCGGCGGTTCGACGCCGAGCGCCGGCGAAGGCGAAGCCGTCTTCCGGCTCAGCCGTTTCTCGCTGACCTTCAACAACGTTACCTACGCGACCTTCGGCGATGTACTGCGCTACTGGGCGTTTTTTCCCAGCGGTCTTGACGGCTGGGGACTGCTGCCCGTGTGGGGTTACGCCGACGTGGTCGAATCCGCCGTCGACGGCATCGAGGCCGGGCAGCGCTTCTACGGCTACTGGCCAACCGCCACGCACGCCGTGCTGCAGCCCGGCAAGATCGGCCGGCACAGTTTCCGCGACGACGCGGCACACCGCACCGATTTGCCGGAGATCTACAACTGGTACCAGCGCACCGACGACGATCCCTTCCACGATGTGCAAACCGAGCCGCTGCACGCGATTTTCAGGCCGCTGTTCGTCACCGCCTTCTGCCTGGCCGATTTCCTGGTCGACAACGATTTCTTCGGCGCCGAGCGGGTCGTGGTCTCCAGCGCGTCGAGCAAGACCGCCTACGCCACGGCTTTCTGCATCCGACAGCATTCCGGTATCGAACTGGTCGGCCTGACGTCGCCCGGCAATCTCGAATTTGTCGATCGGCTGGGGCTCTACGACAAGGGGATGGCATACGATGACCTGCGGCGTCTCGACGCGGGCAAGCGCGCGCTGTACGTCGATATCGCCGGCAACCCTCAGCTGCAGTCCGAAGTTCACGCGCATTTCGGCCAGCGCCTGGTCTACGACTGCAGCGTGGGTTCGGCCCAGTCGCTGGCGCCGCCCGCGCCCCTGCGCGATCTGCCCGGCCCCGGGCCCGAATTCTTCTTCGCCCCGAACTGGATCGCGAAGCGGCACAAGGACTGGGGCGTGTCTGAATTCACCCAGCGCTCGGGCAAGGCCAGCGCCGCGTTCTTCGGTTACGTGACCGACAACCGGCTGGTCGATCTGTCGGAGAAACATGGTCTTTCGGCCGCGCGCGACGTGCTGGTCGAGATGATCGACGGCCGCACCGATCCGGCCACGGGCCACGTCATCGTTCTCTGAGTCAGCGCAGTGCCCCGCCGGACGAACGCCCCCACCCCGGCCCTCCCCCCAAGCAGGGGAGGGGGTATTCCGGGGCCTTCGTGGCAGCGTCCGGGAGCCGCTGCTTCACGCTGATTGTTTTACTCCCTCCCCTGCTTGCGGGGGAGGGCCGGGGTGGGGGCATTCGTTCGGCGCAGGGGCATCGAGAGATCACCATCGAACGTCTTGATGTCCCGTGTGTAGACTCTGCCCATGTCAATCGCATTCAGCCTCAAGGGACGCGCGGCCGCGACCACCCTCGCGCTCGGGCTGCTGCTCGGCGGCAGCGGTGCGGCCGCGCTCGAACTGGACCAGTCCGCCCGCGATCGCCTTGCGGCCGGCGCCGAATCGCTGGACGCGCTGCACACCCTGCTGGTGCTGCACGAGGGGGAGCCTGTATACGAAAACACCGTCCGCGGGCCCGGCCCGTCGGCGCCGGCCAATTTGAAGTCGCTGTCCAAGACCATCGTCTCGCTGCTCGCCGGCATCGCGATCGACAATGGTGTGGTCGAATCGGTGGACCAGCCGCTGGTCGACCTGCTGGGACCGCGGGTGCCCGAAGATGCGACCGAGGGCGTAAGCGGCATCACGCTGGGCCACGCGCTTTCGCTGCGGGCAGGCTTGCAGTCGACTTCCGGGCGCAACTACGGCCGCTGGGTGCAAAGCGGCAACTGGGTTGAGCACGCCCTCACGCGCCCGATGGTGGACGAACCCGGCGGTCGCATGATCTATTCCACCGGCAGCACGCACCTGGCCGCCGCGGCGCTGGTCGAGGCCAGCGGAGAAACGCTGCTGGACCTGGCACGCGACTGGCTGGGCGCGCCGCTGAACATTCGTATCCAGGACTGGATGCGCGATCCGCAGGGCATCCATTTCGGCGGCAACGAAATGCACCTGTCGCCGCGGGCGGTGGCGCGCATCGGCGAGTTGTACCGCCTGGGCGGTGAGATAGACGGCCGGCGGGTGGTGTCGAGGGAATGGATAGAGCAGTCCTGGACGCCGCGCGGAAGATCGCCGTGGAGCGGCGACCTGTACGGCTACGGCTGGTTCATCACCGAGATCGCCGGCGAACGCGCTTATTACGGTCGCGGCTACGGCGGACAGATGCTCTACGTCGTGCCGTCAAAGGCGCTGACCGTGGTCATCACGTCGCGCTCGGTGCCGCCTTCGGAAGGTGGTCGCTACGTGCGCCGACTGCACCGGCTGGTCGCCGGTTTCATCGAAGATGCAGGCGTCTGAGATCCGTTCCGTGGTAGTGCGCATTGCCTGGCGATCGGGATTTCGAGATCAAAGCGAAGCGACAATCCTTTGATGGCAATCGGTGCACAGGCCGTGGCTGATGCGCGGCGTTCGTTCGCGCTGGTCCAGACCCAGGCGATGCATGACCTGTTCGATTTCGATCCACTCGGTATCGTTCAAGGCAATCCGCTTGCACGCGCTGCACGCCTTGAGAAATTCGTCCGGATCGCGGCGCACGTCGGCCTGCAGCAGCGCAACGGGTTCGCGCGGCTCGCAGAGAAAAATGCGGCTTTCGAAGTCGACCGAGCCGTCGGCTCCCGGCATTATCCTCAGCTCGCAAAAGCGCCGCTTGGCCGGTGAATCGCAGCGGAACCGGAATGCCACGGGTCGATCGGAGCCCCGCACGCGATCGATAATCATGGCGTAGAGCGCGCGTGTGTCGTCGTCGGCGATGAACTGGTCGAGCGCCCGGCCGACGACATCGGCGGCCGACGCCGAAGCGCCCGCGTTGTCCGCGGCGAAGCGGTTCCAGTTCTCACTCACGGACACCAGGATGTTGTCGCGGTCGATGCGGTAGCTGTAGCTCTCGGGCATGGCTTTAACCGGGGCGGTTCGCGGATCGGATCTGAGGCAGGAGATCAATAATGCATCCTGCCTCCATGTGTGCTCTGATTCAGATCAATTCCAGCACGGTCGAGTTCCCCCCGATTCGGCGGGCTATGCGCCGCGCGGCTTATACTGCACGTTCTTTCCGACTCGCGAAGCAAGCCCATGGCTCGAAAATCCCTGATGCGGCGCGGACGCGGCGGATACGCCGGCGAGCGAGATGACGATGAGGTCGATTCCGGTCCTTCCAAGACCGCGCTGAAGGCCGAGGACCACGCCTTGCAGGATCTGGGCGCGGCACTCTCCGAACTGCCGGCCGGGCGCCTGGCCGCGCTCGAGATGCCGGACGATCTGCGCCAGGCGATCCGCGATTACCGATCGATCCGCGCCCACGGCGCGAAGAAGCGCCAGCGAAAGTTTCTCGGCCGGCTTCTGCGCAACCTGGACACAGAGCCTTACAGGAAAGTGATCGAGGAATTCCGCACCGGCAACCGGGCCGAGGCTCGAGCGCTGCACCTGGTGGAGCGCTGGCGAGACGAGCTGGTCGCAGACGACGAGGCAGTCACCCGATGGATGGCCGAGCACCCGAACACCGACGCCCAGCACTTCAGAAGCCTGGTGCGCGCGGCGCGCAAGCACGACGCCGATACCGGCGTATCGGAACGCCACGGCAGGGCGTATCGAGAGCTGTTCAAGTACATCCGCGAGCACCTGGCCGACCACGGGCAATCCGAATGAATCGCCGGGCTCGCCCCAGCGATGCGCGGCCCGAAAACAAGGTCGCGCGGCGCTGATGGCTTTCGAGCGAAGCGTGCCCCTGACGCTCGGTGTGACCGGGCACCGGGACCTCCTCGCCGAGGAGATTCCTGCAATCGAGAACCGGCTTGGCGAGCTTTTCGACCAGCTCGCGAAACGTTACCCCGATACACCGCTGAGGCTGCTGACCCCGCTGGCCGAGGGCGGCGACCGGATCGCGGCCCGTGTCGCGCGCGATCGCGGCATCGACCTGCTCGTGCCGCTGCCGATGCCGGCGGAGGAATACGAAAGAGACTTTGCCGACGAGGCTTCGCGCAGCGAGTTTCGGCAATTGCTCCAGGGCGCCACCGTCGTCGACGTCCGGGCCGCGCGCAAGGTTGCCGACGGTGGTCGCAACCAGGCCTATGCGCAGGCCGGCATTTACAGTTCCGATCACTGCCAGATCCTGATCGCGATCTGGGACGGCAAGCCGGCCCTGCTGGGCGGCGGTACCGCCGACGTGGTCGAGTATCACCAGTTCGGCGACATGGACGGCCTCGGCTTCGAGATGAGCGGCCGGCGCGGGCTGGCCAAGGACGACACCGACCTGGTCTACCACGTGGTGTGCTCGCGCGACCGCGATGCCGGCGCACCGGCCGACGGCCTGAAGCCCGGCACCGCGCGCTGGCTGATCGCCGACCCCGAGCGCACCGAGGTTGCCGGGCCGCCGGCCAACCTCGATCGAATGATCGCGCGTACCGGCGAATACAATCGCGACATCGCGCGAATTGCCGGCAAGCCTGCAACGGCCTCGAAGATTACGACCGAGAAGATCGCGGCGGTGCTCCCGGGCTGGCGCGAAGATCTCGCCGGCCAGCCGGACCTCGCGCGCACCGCCGACTACTTCGCCCTGGCCGACCTGCTTGCCACCCGCTACGCCAGGCGCTACCGGAGCGCGCTGCGCATGCTCTACCTGCTGGCGGCGCTGATGGGCATCGCGTTCATCGCCTACGCCGACCTGGACCGCCCCGAGATGATCGCGGCCTACCTGGGGCTGTTCTTCGTCGGTTTCGTGCTGTACCGGATTGCCTCCGGTTTCCAGTGGCACCGCAAATTTCTCGACTACCGAGCGCTCGCCGAAGGCCTTCGGGTGCAGTTCTACTGGCGGCTGGCCGGCGTCTCGGGCCAGCTTCGCAACGACTTTGCCTACGACAACTTCCTGCAGAAACAGGATGTGGAGATAGGCTGGATCCGCAACGTGATGCGATTCGCCGGCGCGCCGGAAGACCGCCTGGCACGGCGCAAGGCCGACCTCGACGGCGTGATCGCGCACTGGATAGGCGAGCCGGGCGGCAGCGGCCAGCTGGCTTACTTCGAGGCCCGCTGCGGCAAGCACCGCAGGCACGTCGCCCAGACCGACCGGCTGGTGGCGATAACGCTATGGGTGGGCATCGTCATCACGATCGCCCTGGCGCTTTTTCAGCATCGGCTGGACGACATGCTGGTGACCGGCATGGTGGCCGCGATGGGTATTCTGCCGCTGCTGGCCGCGGTGCGCGAGGCCTACGCTCACAAGGTTGCCGAGAAGGAATTGCTCAAGCAGTACACGTTCATGCTCGACATCTACCGGATGGCGCGATTCCGGCTGTCGCGCTGCACGTCCGTCGAACAGAAGCGCGAGCTGCTGCGCGCGCTGGGCGAGGCCGCGCTGGACGAGCACGCCGAGTGGATCCTGGTGCACCGCGAGCGTCCGCTGGAGCCCGGAAAGCTCTGACCGGCGAGGGTCGCGCCTGGATTCGGTCGCGCCGGTCAGTGGCCGTCTGCACAACATGCCCGCAAACACCGAGTGCCGGCTCGCTGCGTGTTCTCAGGCTTGCTGGAAATTGCGGCTGGCCCGGCTCTGGCGCCACCGGGAATCCTGCGAAAAATGCACGAAATCGGACACCGACGGCGCCGGTGCCCTCGAGTTGCCGTACCATGAAGCCGGTCCCGGCGAGGTATGCCGGGCCTGGGCGCCAGCGGGGGAGATGCTTTTTGAAACGATCATTGAAAGCTCGGTCGGCGTGCAGCCAATGCGCGAGGGCGTTGCTCTGCGCCTGTCTGTTGGTCGCGGCCACGCTGCCGTCGTCGGCGCAGGATCAGTCCGAAGTCGAATCGGTTCGCGAACAACTCGAACGCGCCCGCACGGTCAGCTATACCGATCACTGGCAGGATGCACAGGCCATTCTGGACGAGTTGGCGCCGCGGGTCGATGAATTCGAGTTGCGCGATTTTGCCGCCTTTCATTTGCAGGAGGCTCGCCATCTTGCCATGGACGATCGCGCCCAGGAGGCGCTGGAGCGCCTGGAGATGGTGCTCGAAAGACCCCTGGACGACGACCAGCGGCTGAGGGCCCTGCAGCTCGCGGCCCACTCCGCCGTGGTGCTGCGCGACTACGAAACCGCGTTCGACAAACTGATGGCCGCGCTTGTGCTCGAGCCCCGGGTCGACGACCCGGCGGCCGGCATCTCGACGTTCAACATGGCCACCCACCTGTTCGGCCGGGTCGGGCAGCACGAACTGGCCATCGAGTACGGACAGGAAGCGATCAGCCGCGCGCTGGAAGCCGGCGACATGAGCCAGGAATGTACCGCCCGGCAGCGGATCGCGTCGGTCTACGCGTGGGCCGACCAGCCCGAAGAATCCGAATCGCAGCACCGCCTCGGGATTGCCGCGTGTACCGAGGCCGGCAACCAGCTGTTCGTCGGCGCGCTCCAGGCCGGCCTGGCCGATCTTGTGCGAAGCCAGGGCCGGCTCGAGGAAGCGCGGGACCTGGCCGAAGCAGCCGTCGAGGCAATGGAGAGCGCGAACTATCCGCTGGGCGAATACGAAGCCCGCCTGGTGCTGGCGGCAACGGTTCATGACCTGGGGCTTATCGACGCCGAAGTGCGGGCCGGCTTCAGGGAGATCGCCGATTACTTCAGGGACAACGGCCTTTGGGACCAGGTGGCCCGCATCGAACTGCTGCAGGCGCGCGTGGCCGCGGAGCAGGGCGAACCGGCACGGTCGGCGGAACACTACGAGCGTCACGTCGAGGCTCATGACCGGTTCATCGACCCGGAGCGCGCGATGCGCCTGGCCTATCTTGAAATCGAATTCGATACCCGATTCAAGGAGCGCCAGATCGACCTGCTCGAGGAGAACGCACGGCTGGCGCAGGTCGAGGCCACGACGGCAAACGAGCAGCGTCGGCTTCGGACCATCATTCTGCTGCTGTCGATCTTCGTTGCGCTACTGCTGGCCTTCCTGCTGATCAACGCATTCCGCAGTCGGCGGCATTTCAGGCATCTTTCCCGCCACGACGCGCTCAGCGGCCTGGCCAACCAGGGCTGGTTCCTGGAGCGTGCCGGCTCGATGCTTGCCGAGGCCGCGCGCGAGGGCGCTTCGCCCTACCTGGTGATGGGCGATATCGATCGCTTCAAGCGGATCAACGACGCGTTCGGCCATCTCTACGGCGACCAGGTGCTCGGCCAGGTGGCGCGGCGGCTGCGCGATGCCTTCGGATCGGCGGCCCTGATCGGCCGGGTCGGCGGCGAGGAATTTGCGGTACTGGTGGTCGCCCATCGGCTCGATCCGGTCATCGAGGGCATAGAGGCTTTTCGGCGCAAGCCCCGGAGCGCGGGCCGGGCCGGTGATCCAACGGTCACGTTGAGCTTCGGCATCGGTCGCTATTGTCCCGGGGAGGACCTCGAGGCATTGCGAAGGCGGGCCGATGAGGCGCTTTACCAGGCCAAGCGCGCGGGACGCGATTGTTACGTCATCAGCCCCGAGGCGCGGGATGATCCGGGCGGTTCACCACAGTCGGGAACGACCTGATCCCCCAGCAGTTCCTGAAGTCGGAAGACCGGGTTACATTTTTCTGATATCAATCCTGACCGGGGCGCGTCGGACGCGCCCCGGCAGCTTCTATCTCACCGCTGGCGCACGAAAACCGTGCCGACCAGCAGCATCGCCAGCATCAGCAGCAGCAGGCCGCGCGGGTCGAGAACCGGAATCGCCACCGCGCCGCTGCCGAAACCGACCGCAAAGCTGGCGCCGGTCACCAGGTCGCCGTCGGCCAGCACGTTGCCCGAGCCCGGGCGGGTCGGGTCGGCCAGCCGAACCTCGAAGGTCCAGGTCGGATCGCCCGGCACGCCGGACAGCACGCTGAACGCCAGGTTCTGCGCGCCGCCGCCGAGCACCAGCGACTGGATGCCGGCGCAGTCGAACACCTCGCCGACGATCCGCGTCGAGGTCTCGCTGACAAGCTCGAACGCGGGCCCGATGGTCGCGTCGCAGCTGTCGCAGGCATCTCCGATGCCGTCACCGTCGGTATCGGTCTGGTCGGGGTTGGCAACGGCCGGGCAGTTGTCCAGGTCGTCGGGCACCTGGTCGCCGTCGCCGTCGGAAAGTCCGGTCAGCGCGACGTTCAGCGCCGCGCCGCTCACCGAACCGCCGTCGGCGGTCACCACGCCCGAGCCGGGCTGGAAGATGTCGACCAGCGCCACCGTGAACGCCACCCGGGTCGGGACCACGCCGCCGCGGTTCAGCGCGAAGTCCAGGTTGGTCGAACCGGGCGCAAGGTCCACGGTCGCGATGCCGGCGCAGTCGAACACTTCGCCGGTCAGCTGGGTCTCGGTCTGGCTGACGTTCTCGTAGACCGGGCCGATCGAGCCGTCGCAGGCGTCGCAGGCATCACCGATGCCGTCGCCGTCTGCGTCGGCCTGGTCGGCATTGGGCGTGGCCGGACAGTTGTCGAGGTCGTCGGCAATGCCGTCACCGTCAGCGTCGCTCATCACGAAAAGGGCGAAGCCGTCGTGGTCGGAGGCTCTCAGCGGCGTCGCGTCGTCCTCGATCAGTTCCTCGGCGGCGTCGGCGTTGCCGCGGCCGAACTCGAAGCCTCGAACAAAGCCTGCAGCCGCGGCCGACGTCAGCGCGTGGTCCAGCGCCTGCGCGTTGCCCTGGAAGTTGAACGAATAGCGTTGATTTGCCGGCAGGCTCAGCACCTGGTTTTCGAGGTTCGGATCCACCAGGTCGGGCCCGGAAAGCAGCGCGCCCAGCGGGTCGAGGTTGCCGATGATCTGGCCGACCACGTCGACGTAACCGTCGGTGAACTCGAACGCGTTGAGATCGCCCAGCACGGTCAGCGGTATGCCTGGGTTGGTGGTCTGGAAATCCTGGACTTTT
>Ga0102938_10001097_pt1 | contig 20521 bp, 15 predicted proteins | sample SalPonR2_B_D2_MG_FD_84516 | JGI IMG/M metagenome (GOLD analysis project Ga0102938, IMG submission 84516) | Salt pond soil microbial communities from South San Francisco under conditions of wetland restoration - Salt Pond MetaG R2_B_D2_MG | ecosystem: Environmental > Aquatic > Marine >... | reverse complement strand
GACGTTGTTTGTGTCGTGGGCCTGTATGGGGATGCTGGTCCGAGCGGTTCACTGCAATGTCGGCCGGCCGGAGTTGTGGGTGATGCTACCGGCCGATTGAGCGGGCCACGCAGGTTTCCATAAATCATTCCGCGGAACGCGGCAAACCGTTTGGGCTTTAGCCGCGGTCGGATGTGGGAACCGTGGCACGCCGCGGGCGGCTAGTTCAGGGGCGTCGGCCGGGAAATGTTTAGTTTGTCGGACCGTTGGCCGGGGTTTTCTTCGGCGACGCGTGCCTTCAAGAAAGCATGCCGCGAGGGGGCATGTACCTGTGAGTGAGTCCAGCCTCTTCGACCATCACGCGGGCGTAGTTCTTCATGCCCCACCGTTCTCCGTCGTGATGCGGGGACTGCCATCGTCTCACGGTTCGTTCTCGATCTTCCAGGGCCAGGGTTTGACTTTCGCGCGCGCCGCCCAAGCTTCCCACTTGGCGGCCAGTTCGGTGACTTTTTCGGAATGCTGGCCGGCAAGATTATGCATTTCCACACGATCGCGGCTCATGTCGTACAACTCCCATGGCAGCAGCTTGGGATTCTTTCCCAGTTGCCCTTCACGGACCAGCTTCCAATCGCCGTCGCGGATGGCGCAGTTCAGGTGGTGTTCAAAATAGAGGGCATCTTCACGGTTCAACGAGTCGCCGGAGAACAACGGCTTGAGGCTGATCCCCTCGGGCGGCAGGATTAGCTGTTCGGCAAAACGTACTGGATAGTCGACTCCCCCGACATCGACGCAAGTGGCCATGATGTCGATGATATGGCTTGGCTCTCGAACGAGCGTTCCTTGGCGGGCTTCGTCGATGCCGTTGGGCCAGTGGACGATCAAAGGGGTGGCGATGCCGCCTTCGTGCGACCAGTGCTTGAACATGCGGAAGGGAGTGTTGGAGACGTTTGCCCAGCCCCGCCCGTAGGCGATAAACGTATCCTCGGCGCCAGCCATGACGCCGGGCCCGACGCGCAGTGGCTGACCATCACGAGTCTGCATGGGCGGCCAGATCTTGGTTTGCAGCTCCCCGGGCCCCATCGGTTGGAGGTCGGTTGGATAGGGCTTCCTTGGAGCATAGCGTCCGTACCCTTCGGCGCAGCCGCCGTTATCTTGCAAGAACAAGAACACCGTGTTGTCGAGCTGGGCTTGCCGCTCGAGCTCGGCGATGATGCGACCGATGCCCTGGTCCATGCTGTCGATCATCGCCGCATAGACTTCCATGTTGCGGGCTTCCCACGCCTTGTCCTTGACTTGAGCCCAGTCATCCGCTTGAGGCGATAGTTCCGTCGCCGGATCGACCATCCCCAATGCCTTCAGCCGCTTGAGCCGGGCCTCGCGAACCGGCGAGAAACCGTCGTCGTACTTACCCTTGTATTTGACGATATCGCTTGGCAGCGCGTGCAGCGGCCAATGCGCTGCCGTGTAGGCGACGTAGAGGAAGAACGGCTTGTCGGCGGTTTGCTGAGCATGGTCGCCCAGAAACTTCACCGCGTTATCGCTGATCGCATCGGTGTAGTAATAGGTGTCCGGTTGGTATTCCGGATCGTTGACCGGTGTAATGAATTCGTTTTCTCGGCAGAGGGTGGCCGGGTCGTAGAAACTGCCGGCTCCGGTGATCGTTCCATAAAAACGATCGAAGCCACGCTGCCGAGGCCAGTTGTCCTTGGGGCCGTTGGAACCGGTGAAACGCGTGACGTGCCACTTGCCTGCCATGTAGGAGCGATAGCCAGCCGTGCCGAGCGCTTCGGCAATGGTGACCACGTCGCGTCCCAGCTCACCGCGATAGCCTGGCAAATCGCCGCTCGCTCCGGTCATCAAACCGATGCCTGCCTGATGCGGGTAAACTCCCGAAAGCAGGGACGCCCGCGTGGGGCAGCAGCGGGCACCGTTGTAGAACTGCGTGAATCGCAAACCATCCTCGGCCAATCGGTCCAGGTTCGGCGTCTCGATCTCGCCGCCGTAACAGCCAATGTCGGAGAACCCCATGTCGTCCGACATAATCAGCACGACGTTGGGGGGCCGCTTCGCCGGGTCCGCGCCATGCACCCTTGCCACGAAAACACAAAGCGTGCAAACCCACAGCATCGCACAGACTTGCCGGGAACCCATGTCGCTATTCTCCGATTTACGCCGATTAAAAAAAAGAGGCCACCGGCCCCTTTCCAACGGTCCATTCGAGCACGGTGGAAAGTTGTCAACGTTTCGCCAAAACCGTGGGCAGAAGACAACTCCGCAGTCCATGGTCAAGCCGAGTGAGCGGCGACACGGTAACCAGTTTGCGAGACACAGCATAGCATCTCGTCCAGGCGACGCTGTTGCTGGAGCAGAGGTTTGGCTGATGCCAGGGTTGGTAACGGATGCTGTCGCTGCGCGTGTGCTGGCGCTAAACCAGCTCATGCGAGCTTGCAACGGCGACCGCGGTTTGCAACCCCAACATCAGTTGCTCCCTCGACAACGATGACTGACCTGGAAAAGACATTCCGATCTCAAAGTCAATTTGGTCGGTTCCGCAATAGCGCCCAATCATCAAATGGTCGTTTGCCGACATAGCACGACGGAGCAAGGCATTCCGCTCATCCGCTGATAAGCCCGCGGAGTTAGCAATCGGCCCCGTCCGAAACCGCAACTGCTCGCCGGTCGGCGATAACTCGATCACGATCACCCCCATCGAATAAATGATCAGCCAACGCTGGCCATCGTCTCCGCTGTGAGGCACGAAATCAATTTGCTCTGCGGTCAGCATCCGGGAAACTTGTTCGGGATTGATCATTAGGGTGGTTTACTCAAAGCATGTCGAACAGCGGGTAGTGCATTTAAAGGACAACTTTAATCGTCGTCCGAGCTCGTAGTGAGAAGGAGGGACAGCATCCGTCCCAGTCAAATAGAAAAACCGAAGCCGCTCACAGCGGAAGGCGACGGTCTTGCCACCATTTGAAGTCGCACCAACCGGATCGCTGAAAAATCACTCTTCACACTCGAGCCCCACGTCGCGAATGCGATTTCATTCTCCACGATTGAGGCTCGATTTGGTCGCCTTCGAAACGTTCAATTCGCGATTTCCGTCCCCTTCCAACTCTGCAATCAACTGCTTCATCTCCGCGATCTCTTTTTTTTGGGTTTCGATGATCTGGTCGGCTAGCTTGCGGACTCGGGGGTCACTGATCTCCGCTCGTTCGCTGGTCAGAATCGCGATGGAGTGGTGCGGGATCATCGCTTTCATCCACGACACGTCTTGAACCGTGGTTTGGCTGCGGACCAAATACAGCGAACCAATGAGCATGCCAATGCTGATGGCAAAGATCGCCATGTTCAGCCTGCTGCTGCTGTACATCCCGAGCATGAATGAAAGCATTAGGATTGCCATCGTAGCCCCCATGACAATCGCCATGTAGAAGCGAGTCTCGCTCCAGTAAACGTGGTCCAACGCATACGTGTTCAGATACATCAACAGGAACATGACGGCTGTCGCGGTGCCGATCATGGCTCCAAAAGTTTTGTAGTTTGACATTGTGGCTTGTCCTTTTTTGCAACAAATCAGAATGCCAGCAGTCGGGCAAATACGGTGCCGCAACTTGCACGCCTGCGAACTAGCTGAGCTTCGCGGTCCGCAATCTTAAGGCGTTGGCGATGACCGACACGCTGCTTAAGCTCATCGCCGCCGCGGCGATCATGGGGCTGAGCAACAATTCAAAAATGGGATACAACAAACCGGCGGCGACAGGGATTCCCATCGCGTTGTAAATGAATGCGAAGAACAGGTTCTGACGGATATTGCGCATCGTCTTGCGGCTTAGGTTGCCCGCCGCCGCGACACCGCGAAGATCGCCACCGACCAACGTTACCCCCGCCGATTCGATTGCCACGCCGGTGCCTGTCCCCATCGCAATGCCGACGTTCGACTCGGCCAATGCCGGAGCGTCGTTGATCCCGTCGCCACACATTGCCACGATTTTGCCAGCCTCTCTAAGCTTGCGAACGAAATCGTGTTTATCCTCCGGTGACACTCCCGCGTGGAACTCGTCGATGCCCAACTTCGTCGCCACCGCGTTTGCGGTCGGCACCGCGTCGCCGGTCAACATCACAACTTTTAAGCCCAATTCATGCAGTGTTTTTAGTGCCGCCGGTGTACTTTCCTTGACCGGGTCCGTGATCGCGAGTAGCGCGGCGAGTCGATTGTCGATGGAGATGAAAACCACCGTCGCCCCTTCCGCTTGATGCGGCTGCGCTTTCGTCCCTCCTCCCTCGATATCCGCAACACCTTGTTCCCGCAGCAGGTCCGCTTTACCAATCAAGACGTCGTGGTCCTCGACACGCGCACGGACGCCCCCGCCGGTGACGCTGTCGAAATTTGTGGCCTCGACGACCTGCAATTCGTCCGCCTGGGCGCGGCGCACGACAGCCTGCGCCAGCGGATGCTCGCTTTGCGCTTCGACGGCTGCAGCCAAAGTCAGTACTTGCGGCTCGTTCCAATCACCAAACGTTTCGACCGCCGTGACTTCGGGCCGTCCCTGCGTCAACGTGCCTGTTTTGTCGACCACGATCGTGTCGACTTTTTCCATCACCTCCAAGACTTCCGCGTTCTTGATCAGCACGCCTTCCTTGGCACCTCGCCCCACACCCACCATCACCGACATCGGCGTTGCCAGCCCCAAAGCACAAGGACAAGCGATAATCAAAACCGCGACCGCCGCCACAAAAGCATGTGCCATCCGCGGCTCGGGACCAAAGGCTGCCCAGCCAACGAAGGCTGCGATCGAGCAAGCGATCACGGCCGGAACAAAATAGCGAGCAACCACGTCGACCAGTTTTTGAATCGGTGCTCGACTACGCTGTGCCTCGGCGACCATTTGCACGATCCGGTTTAAAACCGTTTCGCCACCAACCCCAACGGCTTCCATGACCAACGCCCCCGTTTGGTTCAGTGTTCCGCCGGTGATCGAATCCCCTTCGGCTTTTTGAACCGGCATCGGTTCGCCAGTCAGCATGGACTCATCCACGTTACTCGAACCGCTGACGACGCGACCATCCACGGGCACCTTAGCACCTGGGCGGACGCGTAAACGATCACCCTTGTGGACGGCGTCCAGCGAAACTTCTTCATCGCCATCGGCGGTGATTCTTGTCGCTGTTTCGGGGGCCAACTGCATTAACTCGCGAATCGCGCCGCCGGTTTGCTGACGTGCCCGCATTTCCAACACCTGCCCAAGCAGTACCAACGTGATGATGACCGCGGCGGCTTCGAAGTACAGCGGCGCAACACCGTGCTCGTAAAAAGCCTTGGGAATCACCTCAGGCAACAAGACCACGACCAGACTGAAGCCATACGCGGCCAGGGTGCCGACGGCGATCAGTGAAAACATATTCAGATGAAAGCTACGAAACGACTTCGCCCCGCGAACCAATAACGGCCAGCCGCACCAAAACACAACCGGCGTCGCGAGTACCAACTGCAACCAAGCAAACGCAGTTGGACCGATCCATCGTGTGACCTGCAAGCCCACCATCGGTCCCATGGCGATCACCAGCAGCGGCAGCGACAGGGCGACACCGACCCAGAACCGGCGTTTCATGTCGGCGTATTGTTCGTCGTCGCCATGCTCGGCCATGTCGACAAACTTGGGCTCCAGGTCCATGCCGCAAATCGGACAAGCACCGGGCCCCACCTGCTCGATCTCTGGGTGCATCGGGCAGGTATAAATCGCCTGGGTATCGATCGGCGTGGTGTTGGCTCTTGTCGCGGAGCGGTCACGCTGGTCGCCGCAGCACGCGGGCGAAGCTTTCATCGCAGCGTGTTGCGGTTTGGCATCTTCCCCCGCTCGCGCTGCCAGAACAGCAGCCGGTTCCGATTCAAATTTCGCCTGACAGCCCGCACTGCAAAAGAAGTATGACTCGCCCTGGTATTCGCTGCGGCGAGAATCGCCAGGATCGACGGTCATTCCGCAGACCGGATCGGTGGCGGTGATTTGATTGCTGGCCATAGCTGTTTTTGGGCTGTCCAGTTGCATGCGAAAGGCTTTCCCGTAAGGGATGGACTCTCAGGCATGCAACTCGCATTCCAGCCACGTCAGGGACCCGAACGCCCCCCTGCTCGGCCAGGATCTGGCGGGCCGTTTTTTGGCTCGATCAGTCGATGCGTTACAGCGAAAGCCGCTCGTAATCGGTGACGCTTGCACCGCCTAAACAGGCTTCGATGATTTCGCATCCGAAGGGATCGAGTCCGGGCGACAAGAACGTGCGGACCTGACTGAGGAAAAACTCCTCTAGAATCTCGGCACCGCGATCGTACCCCTCGGTACCAACTTCCGGCTGTGACTCGACTTGGAGGAACCAATGCCCAATCGTTTGGCCTTCGACTTGGATTGTCCTAGGAGTCTTACCGAGCAGCGAGCAGCGTGAATCGACCAATTTGTCCTCGGTGAACGGTGCTGAACCACGCCGGGAAAGGTACTCCCGTGCGATCCACTGCGGAGCGAATCCCGTCGACCAGCAACCGATGTGTTGATTCGGGATCAGCACGAACAACGTGTCGGACGTATTCATCACTTGGTGGAGCAAAATGTTTGCTTGATCGACGCGGCGTCCTGTGGCGAACGGCCAGTAGGACCCCACGCCCTCGGAACTCATGCCTTCGGTTTCGACGATCGATGGATTGCCGTGACCGCGGGGGGCGACCAGTCGCCACAACCACGCCAGCGCGGGGGGCAGTACATGGAAAATCCCCATGATGCCGTACGTCGGATGCGACTTGGTGCACGGAGGGCACCGCACGCCAAAGCTGCGGATATCGACCGTCACCGGCTCGTTGACAATGCCGGGATACTTGCTGCGCGGGAAGACCAGTCGAGGATTGGGGCACGGCTTGCCCGGTTCGTCTTCGATGTGATCCCAGATCAACGCGGTCGATCCTGGAGTTGCGTCGATGTTTAAGAACAACAGCGGTTCACCAGGATGCACCGTCAGGCGTTCCAGATGCGGATCGGTGCCGTACTGAGTGATATGGTTGACCCGCAGGAACCAAGCATGCTCGGCATCGATCACTGTCAGTTTGCGTTGCCGCGATTCAGCGTCTTGCAGATCGGGATGGCAAAGTGCCATGTCGTCCGTGACCGGCCGCAGTTCACATCCCAGCGGAAGCGCCAGATGGCGTTGTTCCCCGTTGGTCGTGTTTGTCCCCAACAGCAAACGGCCATCGGATTGGCGATGCATTTGCTCCAGCATCTCGCTCTTGCCACCGCCCGACGCACCCTCGTGCATGATCGTTACGGCGTTGTCATAGGGCGTAACGACTTGCACGGTGGAACAATGAGCCGTCGTCCAGTCTTGCTTTTCGCCCAGAGTCAGCAGCATCCCGTAAACGCCTTTTTTGGCCGAAGGTCCAGGATACAAGTTGTAACTGTACAGCTCGTGCAGTTCCTCGCGGCGGTTATGCACCACCACCTGCTTGCCATCGAAATGGGTGTGACGAAACGGCGGTGCAATGTAGATGATCGCCGAGTGATGATAGTCCTCGCCCTTGGCTTCGATTTCCTCGATGGGGATAATCCCCTGCAACATAGCCAGACCAAGGGCAAAGAACCCAGCGTTGGCGGGGCAGATCGCGACCGCGGGCAACCCCTTCCCGGTGCGTCCGGCGTTAAAGAAAAAGCAGGCGAGATCTTGCGTTTTGAGCCACGCAAAGGTTTCTTGTCGCAAGTCTTCGAAGTCTTTACCGAACCGTTTTTGATAAGTCATCTTGTCGGTCGCCCGCTCATCGGCAATGACCATGCACTCCGAATCGCGCCGCCGCATGTAAGGCTCGAGATAGTTTGCACTAATACCATTTTTAACGCGGCAAACTTTGGCTTCGGGCATCCATTTGCCCGCTACATCATACCCAACGGTGTAATATCCTTGTTCATCTTCTTCGGGCACGGATGCTTCGACTAATTCTTGTGCGGTACTGAAAAAGCGTACTGACTTGGCTTCGCTGAGCACCATTTCCGCGGAGCGAGAAAGCGAAAGGCGAGGCATTTTTGCGGTGAACATCGATCGAATCTTTCGGTTAAAGACGTTAACAGGAACGGATTCTGTTAAAAAACTCCATTGGCAATGCGTTAACTTTCGACGCATTTAATGCTCGGCATTTAAAGCAATTTCTCGTCGCCAAGGCCTTGAAATACCTGCGTCGAATGCAAACCCACTTTGGCCTCGTTTTACTTTCGCGTGTACTGAAAGATCCAATAGAGTTTTCGTGGTCTATAGATAACAATTTTCTATGAAGCGGCTGTTTTAAAAATAGGTTTGGCAGGCAGAGCGCGCGGGCCGATTCAGCCGGAATGCATTAGCGTCCGGTTGCGTCCCGTTAACCGAGTGTTAAGCAGGCAGACGGACACCATTCGGTAAATGGGCCACTTTGGCGATAGCCACGGTTCCCGCATTCAACCGGGGCCAGTGCTGGGCCGTCAAACCTTCGATGTTGACACACGCTTTCGACTTGTCACGCGTGTTTTCAAGCGTAAAGCGATCATCGGCACGAACCTGGGACACAGGCTCTAGGGAAAGGCACCGCATGCGATTCCTGTCGTCGCTTTGCGACTTACGCTTCCACCCTGGTTGGCACCACGGACTCACGTCCGTGGCTACAACCTGCCATGGCTTCGCCATTGAAGCGAACCCATCCTGCGCACTTCCAAATCGCCACAAACCCCAGTTTTCAGCAGTCCAGCGCTAGCGGTGGGCGGTGAACCTCAGGCGCTAGCCGTGGGCCGCTCCCACACGCAAAACGATCACCTGAGACGCAGGCCCTAGGGAAAGCGATTCTTGTCGTCGCTTTGCGACTTACGCTTCCATCCTGGTTGGCACCACGGACTCACGTCCGTGGCTACAACCTGCCATGGCTTCGCCATTGAAGCGAACAAATCCCGCGCACTTCCAAATCGCCACGAACCCCATTTTTCAGCAGTCCAGCGCTACCCGCAGCCCGTGAACCTCAGGCGCTAGTCGTGGGCCGTTGCTCCGTCTTTTCCCTTTGGATAGCGATTGCTAATCGGGGGTGGTTGGCGGCGCGGAATGGGACGCCCTGTGGTAAGCTACGCCTGCGGCGCAGTCGCATTCCTGAACGATGACGATCCTTTCGGAGAGCGTTGATGAAGTTGCTTGGAAATGACCACTTCGCAGACCGGGCTCCCGCGCCACGGCGCTGCGAAGTCTTGCGAGGAGATCTTCCGCGCTGCGCTGGCCCCCGCGCCGGGCTACCTTCGGCGATGGAAAGGTCCGCGATAGAACGATGCCTGGTTGAACTGTGCTTCGGTCGGACGATTCGATCCTTTGTTGGATGGATGTTTTTCGTAATCGCCACGGTGTCAGTTTTTGGCTCACGAGGCGGAGCCGAAGAGGCGCGGCCGAGCACGGGCCCCAACGTGCTCTTCATTGCGATGGACGACCTGAATGATTGGATTGGTTGCTTGGGAGGGCATCCCCAAACGATTACGCCGAATCTCGACCGCTTGGCTGCCAGCGGAGTCTTGTTCAGCAACGCACATTGTCCAGCCCCCGCGTGCAATCCGAGCCGTTCGGCGATCTTCACCGGGCGGGCCCCCCATCGATCCGGTTTGTATGACAATCGGCAGGCGATGCGTGAAGTCATGCCCAACGACTTGCTGATGCCTCAGTACTTTCGCAACCATGGCTACTATGCGGCCGGTTCAGGCAAACTGCTGCACTACTTTATTGACGCCGATTCTTGGGACACGTACTTTCCCGACGCGCAATCCGAAAACCCACTTCCCAAAACGTTTTACCCGGCCGATCGTCCGGTCAACCTAAAACGTGGCGGCCCTTGGCAATATGTCGAAACCGATTGGGCGGCGCTCGCGGTGACGGACAAAGAATTCGGAGGCGACTGGTCCGTCAGCCAATGGGTCGGCGAGCAACTGCGACAAGAGCGGTCGCAACCGTTCTTCCTCGCCTGCGGTATCTATCGACCACACGAGCCGTGGTTTGTCCCAGAGCAATACTACGAACCTTTCCCACTCGAAAGTATTCAGTTGCCGCCAGGTTACCGTGCGGACGACTTGGATGATGTTCCCGAGAGCGGACAACGAGCGGCACGGAATCGGTACTTCGCACACATCCAAAAACAGGGGCAGTGGAAACAAGGTATCCAGGGCTATTTGGCTTCGATCCATTTTGCCGACGCGATGCTGGGCAGGGTGCTCGAGGCGTTGGAGTCCGGCCCGCACGCCAAAAACACGGTGGTGGTGCTGTGGTCGGATCACGGCTGGCAACTGGGTGAGAAAGAGCACTGGCAAAAGTTCACTCCTTGGCGTGCGGTAACGCGGGTTCCGTTGATGATCCGCGTCCCAAGCGGGGCGAGTCCCGCGCTGCCGCAAGGCACCAAGGCGGGGACAGTGTGCGATGCTCCGGTGAACCTGCTGAGCCTGTTCCCGACATTGCTGGACCTCTGCGCGCTACCGGCAAAGCAAGAGAACGATGGGCCAAGCTTGCTGCCACTGCTGAGGCACGTAACCGGTGATGGTAAAGCAACCGAAGCGGAGTGGCCGCACGATTCGGTAACCTTCCTCGCCAGTCCAGGCAGCTATGCGATCAGTGGTCGTTCCCATCGTTACATTCACTATGCCGATGGGGGCGAAGAGTTGTACGACATCGTTTCGGATCCGTACGAGTGGACGAATTTGGCCTCACTACCCGAGTCGCAGGCCCGCTTGGCGGCGTTTCGTACTCGGTCCCCCAAGGAATTTGCCGAGCTTGTGAAGCCGACCGTGCAGTCGCTGACCAAGTTGCCATGGCACCCCGCTACCGCAGAGGGCGCGCCTGCGTCGGTGCCCGATGGCAATCCGTTTCGGGTCTACTTTATCAACACCCAACGAGCGGCAGTGGAACTGTTTTGGATCGATCGAAACGGCGACCCAAAATCCTACGGCACGATCGGCGCTGGTCAAACAAAGTCGCAGCAGACTCGGCCCGGTGCGGTGTGGGCGATCAGCAGAATCGACGCTGGCCCGACGCTGGGGCATTTCGTCGTCGGAGACCGCTCGGCGCGAGCCGTGATTCCAGCAACGGAACCGTAGCGACATCGAGGCAGTGGCTGGAATCGTCGCGACCGCTGCAGTCAGGCGTTGTATCGGATCGGATACCAACCACCGCCGATCGCCGTGGCAGCGTACAGTTCGTGCGCGTCGGCCAACCCACCGACGGACGAGGCAGGGCGACTGTGCGGAGGATGCCACGCGGCCCAGTCGCCGCCGTCGGATTTCCTCCGGGCTCGCCCGATGGGATCACAACTGTCAGCTACCCACCTCCAGCCAGTGCGTCCCGTTGCCCTCGCGGCGATCAGCAAAACTCAAAAACCAGCCCGTCCCCGAAAAAACTCATTGACACCTCGCGACCTTCCGATATATTGCTATGTGGCAGTTGCAAAAAAAGGGGGGCCAGCCCATCGACGGCTCCTTCGTGACGCCCGCAACAACAAGATAATGCGGTGATGAGTTGCGGAGCACCGGCACTAACGAAACCGCTTCACGGGGCTGGAAACGGCCTCTTTTTTAAAACCCTAAGATATCGTCGCATTGCGATACTTCGACACTTTCGGGGTTTCCAAGCGGCACTGATAAACGACCCTGGAGAAAGAAAATGCAATCGATAACCGTTCAGCAGTTAGCCGAAAGGCGGAGCGCGGGCGAGGTGGACGTGATCGACGTTCGCATGCCGACCGAGTTTCGCGAGATTCACGCCGAGTGTGCTCGAAATGTGCCCTTGGAGTCGCTCGATCCGCGGGCAGTGATGGCCGCACGAAACGGCTCCGCCGACCAACCGTTGTATTTGATTTGCCGTAGTGGGAACCGGTCGGCTCAAGCGGCCAAAAAGTTCCACGACGCGGGCTTTGAGCAGGTTATCAATGTGGAAGGGGGCACGATGGCGTGGGATCAAGCGGGCTTGTCGGTCGTCCGTGGCAAGAAGTCCTTGCCGCTGATGCAACAGGTGCAGATCAGTGCGGGTTTCCTGACGGTGTTGGGTGTCGTGCTTGCGTACCTCGTTCATCCCGGCTTTATCGGGCTGTCGGCCTTCGTCGGCTGCGGCCTGATGTTTGCTGGCATGACCGGTCTGTGCCCCATGGCTTCGATGATCGCCAAGATGCCCTGGAACCAATGTGCCGGCGACGGCTGCGGTGTCGGCGCGCAAGGCCGATCATGCTCGGTTTAGGCACTTCGCGGAAGCGATTGCGTAGCGTAATCGCAGCGAAAAACCTCCCACCGAATGCTCGACCGACTCATTTGTTTAGCACGAAGATGGCCTTCCTCGATGAACTCATTCAGAATGTCCCTCCCTCCCTTGAATACGTGATCCAATGAAAAGTCCGATTGTTTTAACCGCGTTGTTGCTGCTGGGGGCTTTGACCGCCGCTCCCGCTCCCTCTCAAGACCAGCCGGGACGCGGCCGGGGGCCTGGCTTTGGTGGCGGTCGTGGCCCAGGAGGCGGCCCCGGTGCCGGCCCGGGATTTGGCCGAGGACGGGGCCCCGGGAGAGGAGCCGGAGAACATGGTCGCGATGATCGTCATGACGCCGACCACCAAGTCTTCCAGTTTCTGCTGCAGAACCATGATAAGATCCAACGCACCGTTAAACAGCTCTCCAACGGAGTGGAAACGCTGACCGAGTCCGACTCGCCGGAAGTTGCCGACAAGATCAAAGATCATGTCGAGTGGATGGAATACCGAATCGAAAAGACGAATCCCATTCGGATGCGGGATCCGCTGTTCGCGGAACTTTTCCGGCATACCGACAAGATCAAGATGGTTCACGAAGATACCGAAAAAGGAGTGCGTGTTGTCGAAACCTCGGACGATCCGTACGTCGCGAAACTGATTCAAGCGCATGCCAAGGTGGTCTCTGGATTTGTGGAACGCGGCTTTACCGAAGCGATGAAGAACCATGCGGTACCTGGCGCAGTTGCCGCAAAACCAGCCGAGGCGGCGCATCGGGTGATCGCCAACCACGGGGCGGTGGTGCAACTTCCCAGTGCGGTTCACCAGCCACGCGCTGGCACCAAAATTCTGGTTGACTTGACCCGCGGCGGCGATCCAGACGAAATCAATGCGGGGCTGGAGAAGGTCGCGAAGTACGTGAATATTTATGCCGGCGGCGGCGCGGAACCGGCCGGCGTTCAGATCGCCATCGTCTTTCACGGTGACGCCACACTCGCGGTGCTGAATGCCGATGCCTATGCCGCACACTTCAAGACGCATCGCAACCCCAATTTGTCGCTGCTGCGGGAATTACATGAGGCCGATGTGGAGTTGTACGTGTGTGGCCAGTCCTTGGTCTCCAAAGGCTCGGCCCCGGAAGAGGTCGCTGTGTTTGTCGATACCGCGGTGTCGGCGATCTCGGCAGTGGCGAATCTCCAAGCCGACGGTTACGCCTACGTTCCTTTTGGAAAATGAACACGATGGGTTCCGAAGCCGAAGCGTTTGATCGTTGCCGTGCCTGCTGCGTCACTACGGCGGACTTGTCCCGCGCGGGCTGGCAAGCGCGTTACGACGCCGGTCAGACGGGCTGGGATCGCGGCCAAGCCAGTCCGATGCTTTCGCAATGGCTGGCCGCTGGCGACCTACAGCCCTGCCAGATTCTGGTGCCCGGTTGCGGACGCGGCCACGAAGTCCTCGCGCTGGCCGAAGCAGGCTTCGAAGTGACGGCGATCGATTTCGCGGAGTCCGCGGTTCAGGCTCTGCGTGCTGAACTGGACCGCCGCAGCCTGAACGCAAACGTCATTCAAACCGACATCTTTGCCTTCTGCCAACGGCAGGAGTTCGACGCGGTGTACGAGCAAACCAGCTTGTGTGCGATTCATCCCACTCAATGGGAAACGTACCAGCAATTACTCGCCTGTTGGCTGCGGCCCGAAGGCAAATTGTTCGCGTTGTTCATGCAAAGCGAACGGTCTGACGGGCCACCGTACTGCTGCGAACTAAACCAGATGCGAGCATTGTTTCCTCCCACCGCCTGGGCCTGGGACAGCGATCCACAGCGAATCGAACATCCCTCCGGCATGCATGAACTCGCTTGCGTGTTAACTCGAAAAGAAAGTGAACCATGAACCTGATCGTGAACTTAACCGGACTGAAAACCATCGCCGGCCTGTTTGCCGTTGCAATGCCCGTGCTGCTGGTCGGATGTGCCCCTAACAGTTCACCTCAAGCCAGAACGGCTGACGGCGACAGCGGCGTGGCGATCGTACCTGGCGAAACGCCCAGCGATGCGGCGAAGGCTAAAATGCTGGAGGCGAAAGAAGCGTTGTTCACCACGTTGTCCGGCCGATTAATGGAAGCGATGGGCAGCGAGGGGCCGGCAGCCGCAATCGCCGTATGTCAGCAAGAAGCCCCGCAGATCGCCGCAGCGGTCAGCGAGGAACAGGGTTTGCAAATCGGTCGTACCGGGGTGCGACTCAGGAACCCTAACAACGTCCCACCCGCCTGGGCGGAACCATTGGTGAACAGCCGCACCGACACCCCCGCGTTTGTCAAGTTAAGCAACGGAGACGCGGCAGCCTTGCTTCCGATCAAGTTGCCAGCCCAATGTTTGATGTGCCACGGACCGGAAGAACAAATCGCTCCCGATGTGCAAGCTCAACTTGCCAAGCTGTACCCCAATGATCAAGCGACTGGCTTTAAGGAAGGGGAACTGCGAGGTTGGTTTTGGGTTGAACTGCCAAACGGCTAAGGAAAAAGCGTCGCGGCGGCATCGTCGATTGCCAATTCAAACAAGCAATCCCCGCGGGGATGTTTAGCAACCTAACAGGACCGTGATCCCTCGCCCGATACGAGAGCCCGCTCCGCCATCGCGGCAGCGGGGCTGGTTGGCGGCACAACAAAAATCCAGCGAGAGATGGAGATGAAATCAGCCCTCGGTTTCCGGCTAGCTTTGGCCGTCAGTGGCTTGGTGATTGTAACGCTCTGGTTCGGCGCTTTGCCCGCCTCGCGAGCGGTCAAGCCTGGGCCGCCCGCCTACCCGCCGGGTGAACTAGGCGACGTTGTCCGGCTGGGCGAAAAACTGGTCCATCAAACCAGCTCGCATCCGTTGACCAAACCGTTTGTAGGTAACGAACTGAGTTGCACCTCGTGTCATCTAGATGGCGGACGGCATCCCCAAGCCGCATCGTTCATTGGCGTCGCCGCAGCGTATCCTGCGTTTTCGCCGCGGGAGTCGGCCGTTATCACGCTGGAAGAGCGGATCCGTAATTGCTTTATACGCAGCCTAAATGGGACGCGCCCGCCATTGGGCGGCAAAGCGTCGGTCGCGATCGCCAGCTATATCACTTGGCTGTCAAGGCAGACGCCGATTGCAATGAACCCCGAGGTACCGCTAGGTCCAAATCACCTAAAGATGTTGCAGCCGACTGACACCGCGCCCCACATTGCCACCGGAAAAGTTTTGTACGCCGACCGTTGTGCGTTTTGCCATGGAGACCACGGTGGTGGCTCGGAGGAAGGCCCGCCAGTCTGGGGCGAGCAATCGTTTAACGACGGAGCTGGCCTTTCCAAAATCCCGAAAATGGCTGCGTGGCTGAAGATAGCGATGCCGCTGGACGACACCGATCTGACCGACCAAGAAGCCTTCGACATCGCCGCGTTTGTGAACTCCCACCCACGCCCAAAATTCGAACCGAAAAGCGTGCCAGAGAACGTAGAACGTTGAGTGCTGGGACGTTATCCTGATCGCTTGACGACAGCTCTTGTTTGGGCAACGACGGCTTACGGATCATCTAGGAATCCAGCCTGCGAGAGACGCGAGCGCAGGTTAAGCAATGAGCGACAAAAAAGTGTCGCACGTGCCTTACTTTTGGAAAAGAATGATGCTTCGAATATCCTGGCGAAATTTGCAAAGTTCCGAAGCTGTGGTTCACGAAGTCGATTGTTTGCGGCTCGGTTGGCTCCTGGTGTCGATCTTCTTCTTCGCGTCCAGCGGTTTCTTCATCGCGACCAGCGGTTATTGCGCGAGCCCACCGAACGTCGTGTTCATTTTGGCGGACGATCTTGGCATTGGCGACGTGAAGTGTTACGGCGATGAGCGTTGCCGGATCGATACGCCCAACCTCGACTCCCTTGCGGCACGGGGCGTTCGGTTTACCGATGCGCACGTCAACGCATCGATTTGCGGCCCCACGCGTCGGGCCATCATGACGGGCCGCTACGATTGGCGGTTTGGCCCACAGGTGAACAGTGGGCCGTGGGGATTCGTCGGTCCGCGACCGGGCACGGAGAAGTCGACGCTGGGCAAGCTGTTCAAGCGAGCTGCCTACCAGACCGGCTACGTTGGCAAATGGCATTTGGGCACGATCATGGCCACCCGGGATGGCAAGACACAAGGGCTGACCAACGTCGACTTCGCCAAGCCGCTTCGATACGGACCGGTGCAATTTGGCTTTGATGAAAGCTTTATTTTACCCGGGTCGCTCGACATGTTTCCGTATGCATTTGCTCGCAATCATTTCTGGCAGGGTGAAGTTTCGGCGCTCAAAGGCTGGAGTGCATTTAACCGAGTCGGCCCCGCCGAGAAAAATTTTGTAGACCACGAAGTCCTGGAAACGTTTTACGCCGAAGCCGAGTCGTTCATCAAAAACCAGACTTCTGAAAAACCGTTTTTCTTATTCTTAGCCTTAACCGCCCCCCACACTCCAACCAGCCCCGGCGTCGACTGGCGAGGCAAATCCAAGCTGGGTGTTTATGGAGACTTCGTAATGGAAGTCGATCATTCGGTGCGACGACTCACCGACGCACTCAAGGCGCAAGGCCTGGACCAAAATACGCTGATTCTCTTCTCGTCCGATCACGGCGCTGGACCGTACGCCGGCAACATCCTGAAAGCGACGCCGGCACAGATTCATCAGCTTGAACAGGCCGGGCATTACCCCAGCGGGCCTTATCGCGGATACAAGTTCTCGATTTACGAAGGGGGTCTGCGAGTTCCCTTGATTGCCAGTTGGCCGGGCGTGGTCCCTAAAGGAGAAACCTGCCGTTCGCTGGTCGGCCTGTGCGATCTGATGGCAACTTTTGCCGAGCTGACTGGCCAGACGCTGAAAGAAACCGAAGCACCTGATTCGATCAGCTTTGTGACGTTGCTTCGCGACCCATCCGCACCGGGAACCCGACAGGATCTGGTCATGAAATCGGTCAGGCACTTTGCTATTCGACAAGGGGATTGGAAACTTTGCCTGACCCCGTCGAGTGGAATGCCAGCCAATTTTGAGATTGGAGCCGGCAATGAGCCACAGGCCGAAAAGGCATGGCCGTCCGCATTGGAGGAGTTTGGCGGCGAGCCAACCGAAGCGGATTTGCTAAAAGCTCCCTTCGTCCAGCTCTATAATCTCGCGGACGATCGAGGCGAAAGACACAACGTGGCGGCGAGCCACCCGGATCGAGTGGAGCGGATGGTCGAGCTGCTCCGGCAACAAGTCGACGACGGCCGAAGCACGCCTGGCCCCAAGCTGGACAACGACAAGCGAGTGCGAATGGTGAACCTGAATGACGCCAAAAACTAGCCGGCAGAGCTGGTTCCGGATGGATAACAGCTCGAGCTGGTTCGCAGACGGTTGGATGTTGCTTCAGCGAGCAGCCCGGCGATGAAGACGCCAACGGCTTTGCGATCGAACGCTTGATGCGTTGGTATGCCAAGAACGACGTCGGCTATGTTTTCGGACTCCAGATGCCGGACTTCGGCGGCTGGGGTTCACGGGCAGCAAACAGCCGCGTTGGCGTGTGGACGCGATTCGATTGCGATTTTTCAAGATCGCCGCACCGGTTCGCGTGACGTGCCTTCAGGTGGTTTTTCACTTGCCGAGCCAGCGCCCCCTCAAGGGGAGGGGTGCTTGTGCGTCAAGCCGCCTGCAGGCCATCGAAATCAGCTTCCCGCGATCGCCCCTGAGAGCAAGCTGGCGAATTCAAAGCGAACGGGTGGTTGCAAGATCCGGGCTGGCACCCGTTTGCCGGGAGACCCGGGCGCTCCCTAACGCGTTTCGGCTGATTGGGTTAGTCCCAACATAGGATTGCGTCTGTGCTTTGCGGCTGTCGGCAGTTTCGTGTTCACGACTGCTGCGGGCGAAAAGCGACGAATCGCAGATTGTTTGTCTCCATTTTCGGTCCCTCGATCAGCTCAATGCAGTAGGGAATCGCCGCGAAGATAGCGTCGAGGCACTGCGCGATCGCGCGCGGTTTTCCAGGCAGATTGACGATCAATGTTCTTCCGCGGCAACCGGCCGTTTGACGTGAAAGAATCGCCGTAGGCACGAATTGGAGGGAGATCTGTCGCATCTGTTCGCCAAAGCCCGGCAGCATCTTTTCGCAAACCGCAGCGGTTGCTTCGGGCGTGACGTCGCGTAATGCGGGGCCGGTCCCCCCTGTGGTGATGATTAGGCAACAGCCATCTTCGTCGGCCATCTGAGTCAGGGCGGCCACAATCTGGTCAAGCTCATCGCTGACGATCTGCGTGACGGTTTCAAAGGGCGACTCCACGACCTCCCGCAGATACTTTTCGACTGCCGGTCCCCCCGCATCTTCGTATTCCCCACGACTCGCACGATCGGAAACGGTCAAAATCCCAAAGCGGGCAGCACTCATCAGCAGCTTTCATCCATCTTCTGTGAAGGAAATTCGAAACCTTTACGGCGGGGACGTGTTAGTTTAACAGCGGCTGACCGCGGGCGTCGGGTGGTATCTTGTTGTACCAACTGCCGATCGCTTCCCGCAGCCCGGCAACCCGACGCTCGCGGTCAGCCGCTAACTTTTTCTGAACGCTTGTTCTCTTTTCAAAGCCGACCGATGGTGATGTTGCGATTATTGCTTCTCAGTGCTTTCGTGGTGGCAGTCAGTCCGTTGCAAGCTGCGGACTGGCTGCGTTTTCGAGGCCCCAATGGCAGTGGAATTGCGGCGACCGATCGCTTGCCTCCGGCAGAGTGGGGCAGCGAGAAGAACATAAAGTGGGCGATTGATCTACCCGGTCCTGGGCACAGTAGTCCGATCGTGGTGGGCGACAAGATTTTTCTGACCTGCTGGACAGGCTACGGCTTGGATCGCCGTGATCCGGGCGATCAAGAAAACCTGAAACGCCATCTCGTGTGCCTTGACCGCGGTACCGGAAGCATTGCTTGGACATCGGCCGTGGCAGCGAAACTTCCCGAAGACACCTACGGCGGCATGTTTGCCGAACATGGCTACGCCACGCACACTCCGGTAAGTGACGGCGAGCGGGTGTATTGCTTTTTTGGAAAGTCAGGCGTGCATGCGTTTGACTTGGAGGGCAAGACGCTATGGAGCGTCGATACCGGAGATGGCTTGGATCCGCGATCCTGGGGTTCGGCTTCCAGTTTGATCTTGAGCGGAGATTTGGTGATTGTGACCGCGGGTGCGGAAAGTGGTTGCCTGTTCGGTTTGAACAAAAGGTCCGGTGAAACAGTTTGGAAGCAAGAGGTCTCGCTGACCGGCATGTGGGGCACTCCGATCCTAACGCCTGTTGACGAAACTCGCACCGATCTAGTGGTGGCGGTACCGGAGGAAATCTGGGGATTGAATCCGGAAACGGGCAAGCTGCGTTGGTACTGCGATGGCATCCAAGATGGCTCGATGAACTCCAGCCCGATCTTTGCCGATTCAGTGATTTACGCGATTGATGGTCGCAACGGAGACGCCGTTGCGGTGCGTGCCGGCGGTAAAGGCGACGTGAATGATTCCCATGTGGTCTGGCATGAAAGCCACCGTGGACGGATCTCTTCGCCAGTCTTCTATCAGGGCCGACTGTATTGGGTTGCCGGTGGCGTGGTCAATTGTATCGAAGCGAAATCGGGTGAGCGCATTTATCAAGAGCGTTTGGAGGCCCCTGCGAGTACTTCCAATCGTGGCGGTGGCAGGTCTGCGCGGGGCGGCCAAGACTACAGTTCGCCGGTCGTAGCAGGCAACCGCATGTATTTCTTCAACCGCCAAGGGGTCGGTTTTGTGGTCGAACTCCGTGAGTCCTTCAAGCAGCTTGCCGCCAACACGCTGGAAGATGCCGAAGGCGATTTTAGTGCGACGCCCGCGATCGTGGATGGCGAGATGTATCTGCGTGGGACGACGAAACTGTACTGCATCGCAGCCACCAACGAAGCCGAATAAGCAACGCGGTGTAGGCGGGAATGTGGACTCGTAAATTGCCGCAGTGAGAAGCCTGACGAAGGCTGTAAAAAGTCCCCAGCCCTCACACGGATGCGGAAGGCTGGGGAGTCGAAGGCATGCCACGATGATTAGCGACATGCATGAACCGCTAGCGGCGCATTATGAATAGCATCGCCATCGCGTTAGCCGGCGTGAGTTGCCTTAGTTATCGCCCGCATCGTCGGAACCCTGCTGGTCCTGGTCTTGCTGACCGTCTTGGTCCTGGTCTTGCTGACCGTCTTGGTCCTGGTCTTGCTGACCGTCTTGGTCCTGGTCTTGCTGACCGTCTTGGTCCTGGTCTTGCTGACCGTCTTGATTCTGGTC
>Ga0102938_10001093_pt1 | contig 20574 bp, 14 predicted proteins | sample SalPonR2_B_D2_MG_FD_84516 | JGI IMG/M metagenome (GOLD analysis project Ga0102938, IMG submission 84516) | Salt pond soil microbial communities from South San Francisco under conditions of wetland restoration - Salt Pond MetaG R2_B_D2_MG | ecosystem: Environmental > Aquatic > Marine >... | reverse complement strand
GGTCCAACTGTGACCATAGCTGATTCGCCGCCCTGGCCACCTTATCCTGACTGCCATAGAGGTTCTGAATCAGGCCGTTGGCGCTGAGAAAGCGTCCGTCCGGGTTGAACTCTATGGTGGCCATGGAACGTTCGATGGCCTGGAGTCGGCGGGTAAGATCGACGGTTTGCTGTTTACTACGGGTTATGTCCGCTTCCACGGATATAAACCGCTGAACCCGACCATTTCCGTCAAACACCGGGGCAATGGAAAGGGATACCCAGTAGGGTGTGCCGTTCTTGTGATAGTTAAGGATCTCGGTGTAGAACGGCTCCCGCCGGTCCAGATGCTCGCGGATCTCCCGGACAGTTTCAGGATCGGTCCCTTCCCCCTGCAGCATAGGACCCGGCTTCCGGCCCCGGCAGTCTTCCAGGCTATAGCCGGTCAGCTTTTCAAAGCCCGCATTGATGTATTCAATCTTTCCGTCACCGTCGGTAATGATGATGCCGCTGTTGGCTTTATCTGCCACCAGAGACAGCATCTCCATTTTCTCGCGCTTTTCAACTTCTTCGGTAACGTCCTTTATGAACGCCGTGTAGGTAATGAGGCCGTCAAATTCGATCTTGCTGATCGCAGCCTGTCCCCAGATTTTAGATCGGTCTTTGCGCTCAATGGTGAGTTCTCTGTAACTGCCGACGATGCGGTTTTCACCGGTCTGACGGTTGCGATTTACAAAGCCGTCGTGCTGGCCGCGGATAGCCTCGGGCACCAGCATCTTGACGTTCTGCCCAAGCACTTCCTCGCGGGTGTAGCCCCACATATCTTCAGCAGCTTTATTAAAGAACGTGACATTATTGTGCTCGTCGATGGAAATAACGGCATCCATCGCCTGCTCCAGAGTCTGGTTCATCATCTCACGGGCATATCTGTCCTCACTGATGTCACGAATGAAGACTGTCTTTTCCGCGTTGGAACCGGTCCCGACACTGGTCATGTCCAGATGGGCCCAGAAACCCCGGCCCTGAGCGTTCTTCAGATAGACTTCTTCGGATTCGCTGGTCCCGGTCGCAAACCGCCGGAGTGCGGCTCCCGGCAAGAAGTCCGATGCGGCCTGGCCAATCACTTTATCTCTGTCAACGAGCCACAAGTTCTCAGCACTGGCATTAAAAAAGGAAATCCTGTTGTGCCGGTCTATGGTGATTATGGCTTGAGGCGCCGTCTCAAGAACAAGCGACGCACGGGAGGGGGAGAACAGGCTGGACAGTAATTGAAGCACGAAGAGCAAACCCTTGAAAGTTGCGACACAGACCCGCTGCGATCCGCAAAGAGCCTTTTCAAATTAATCTTATGCCCTTTACGCTGGACGCCGTAGAACAGACTTTCCGTGAGCGTTTCTTATGGTAAGTGGTTTGTAAAATGGGGATAAATCCTGGGCGTGGATTTTGCCCTAACCCCGGCATTAGCAGCTATAGTAAACGAACAATGACCGCCTGAGGCCCTGTGTGTTTTCATCACTGACTATCGGCACTATCGCTTTTGTCATCGCTTCTGTCGTCATTGTGACTGCCGGCAGTCGGCTGGCACGCGTAGCCGATGAGCTGGCGGATCGAACGGGGCTCGGAGAGGCATTGTTCGGGATCTTTCTACTCGCGGGTGTAACGTCACTACCCGACTTTGCGGCCACTCTCAGCGCAGCGCTGGACTCAAGGCCCGAACTGGCCATGAGTAATGTCATGGGCAGCATGGCTGCGAACCTGGTTTTTCTGGGCATTGCAGACATCATTTATCGCAAAGCCAACCTGGAACACGCGGCTGCATCGCCCACAAACCTGATGCTGGCCGCCTTGCTGATCGTACTGCTGGCCCTGCCATTATTGGCAATCGCCAGTCCTCCGGTTTCACTCTGGGGAATCCATCCGATCACTCCGGTGATTGCCGCCGCCTACCTGTTTGGCTTGCACCTGGTTCGTACCACGGACAGTAAGCCGATGTGGTTTCCGCGCCTGACCCGACAGACAGTTCCCGATGCGCCCGGTCACTATCTTCACGGCGGTCTCGCCCAGGCCTGGATCAGCTTTATTGTTCTGGCCGCGATTACGGGCGTTGCCGGGTGGGTGCTGATGGAAGGCGCCAAGGTCATCAGTGACGAAACCGGTCTGTCCGATACCCTGATCGGTGGGCTGTTTACGGCGCTCGCCACGTCCTCACCCGAACTGGTAACGACCATTGCCGCCATCCGCAGGAACGCGCTGACGCTCGCGGTGAGCAATATCTTCGGCACAAACTGTTTTAATATGCTGGTGATCGCCTCCGCCGATGTAGGCTACCCTGGCGGCTCTATCTACCACGACATCACCCCCATACAGATGACCTGGGGCCTTGTCAGCATTCTGATGACAGCTACGCTGCTGATGGGCATGGTTCGCCGGCAACTCTATGGCATCGGTCGAATCGGGTTCGAGAGTGCGTTGATTCTGACGGTTTATGCGGTGGCATTGGTCATAGTTATGGTGAGCGGATAATACGGAGGTTACCCATGAAAACCATTGGCCTTCTTGGCGGCATGAGCTGGGAATCCACCCAAACCTATTACCGGTTGATCAATGAGGGCGTAAAAGCCCGGCTGGGCGGACTGCATTCGGCGAAACTGGTGCTCTTCAGCGTCGATTTCGCCGAAATAGAGGCACTGCAGCATAAAGGCGACTGGCCGGCGACGGCAGACATTCTCTCCGGCGCCGGCCTGTCGCTGCAAAGGGCCGGCGCGGATTTCCTGGTTATCGGCACCAACACCATGCACAAGGTGGCTCCGGAGATTGAACGGGCCATCCAAATTCCGTTGCTGCACATTGCCGATGCAACAGCGCGGGTACTCAAGCAGGATGGTGTTACCCGCGTGGGCCTTCTGGGTACGCGATTCACCATGGAGCAAGCCTTTTATCGGGACCGGCTGGAAGATGCAGGTATTGAGGTAATTACACCAGACGAGGCTCAGCGAGATGAGGTCCATCGCGTCATCTACGAAGAGCTCTGCCGGGGCAAGATCAATCCCGAATCACGGGATGCCTATCTGGATATTGTTTCTTCGCTTTCCGGGCGCGGCGCCCAGGCAGTGATTCTCGGCTGCACCGAAATTGGCCTGCTGATCCGCCAGGCGGATACCTCGGTTCCCCTTTACGACACAACGGAGATTCATGCCGCTCAGGCAGTCGAGCTGGCACTGAAACATCCGTAGAAGACCGACCAAGACGAACGCCTGCAAAAACTGGATAATGGCCGCCATTCAGCAAAGGCTCTCAAGCTGCAGCGCGCCAAATTCTCCGATCCAGGATTCTTTGTAATGGAAATCAACGTCAACTTTCTCGAAAACCTCAGACTTGAAGCCAAGTTTGACGATTTCACGGTCGTGACGGACCAGCCCATCCGCTACAAGGGCGATGGCTCGGCGCCCAGCCCGTTTGATTACTTCCTGGCTTCCTCGGCGCTCTGTGCGGCGTATTTTGTGCGGGTTTACTGTCTGGCGCGGGACATTCCCACCGAGAATATCCGCCTGTCCCAGAATAACATCGTGGACCCGGAAAACCGCTACAACCAGATCTTCAAGATCTCAGTGGAGCTGCCCGAGGACATTTCCGAGAAAGACCGGCAGGGCATTCTGCGCTCCATCGACCGCTGCACCGTGAAGAAGGTGGTCCAGACCGGACCCACCTTCGAGATCGAAACCGTCGAAAACCTGGATGCCGACGCCCAGGCGCTCCTGATGACGCAGCCGGAGGGTGGCAGCCAGACCTTTATCGAAGGCAAGGACCTGCCCCTGGAGCAGACCATTGCCAATATGACCGGCATTCTCGAAGAGCTGGGCATGAAGATCGAGATTGCCTCCTGGCGCAACATTGTGCCCCACGTGTGGTCCCTGCATATCCGCGATGCCGCCTCGCCCATGTGCTTCACCAACGGCAAGGGCGCCACCAAGGAGAGTGCCCTTTGTTCTGCCCTGGGTGAGTTCATCGAGCGGCTTAGCTGCAACTTCTTCTACAACGACCAGTTCTTCGGGGAAGAAATCGCCAACAGCGAGTTCGTCCACTATCCAAACGAAAAGTGGTTCAAGCCCGGCCCCAGCGACGAGCTGCCTGAAGGCATTCTGGATGACCACTGCCTGGCCATCTACAACCCGGAAGGCGAGCTGGGCGGCTCCAACCTGATCGACACCAACTCCGGGAAGACCGAGCGCGGGATTGTCTCCCTGCCCTTCGTGCGCCAGTCCGATGGCGAGGTGGTGTATTTCCCCTCCAACCTGATCGAGAACCTGTTTCTGAGTAACGGCATGAGTGCCGGTAACACGCTGAATGAGGCGGAAGTGCAGTGCTTGTCCGAGATTTTTGAGCGGGCGGTGAAGAAGCAGATTATTGAAGAAGAGATTGCCCTGCCGGACGTGCCCCGGGAGGTTCTGGAAAAATACCCGGACATCCTGGAAGGCATTGAGGCCCTGGAAGCCCAGGGCTTCCCCACACTGGTAAAAGACGCCTCTCTGGGAGGCCAGTTCCCGGTGATGTGCGTTACCCTGATGAACCCCAGAACCGGTGGCGTATTCGCCTCCTTCGGCGCCCACCCGAGCTTTGAGGTAGCCCTCGAGCGGAGCCTGACCGAACTGCTCCAGGGCCGCAGTTTCGAGGGGCTGAACGATGTGCCACCACCGACATTCAACAGCCTGGCGGTCACCGAGCCGAACAACTACGTGGAACACTTCATTGATTCCACGGGCGTGGTGTCCTGGCGCTTCTTCAGCGCGAAATCCGATTACGAATTCGTCGAATGGGATTTCTCCGGCAGCAACGCCGAGGAAGCCGAATGCCTGTTCGGTATCCTCCGGGACATGGGCAAGGAGGTCTATGTCGCAGTTCATGAGGACCTGGGCGCGCCGGTCTGCCGGATCCTCGTTCCGGGCTATTCCGAGGTGTATCCGGTGGAAGACCTGATCATGGATAACACCAACATGGCCCTGGACTACCGGGAAGACATCCTCAACCTGCACCGTCTGGACGAAGAGCAACTGGCTGATCTGGTGGAACGCCTGGAAGCCAGCCAGCTGGACAACTACATGACGATCATCACCCTGATCGGCGTGGAGTTTGATGAAAACACCATCTGGGGCCAGCTCACGATTCTGGAACTGAAGATCCTTATCTGCCTCGCCCTGCAGTGGCATGAGGAGGCGCTGGAGTTCGTCGACATGTTCCTGCAGTTCAACGACAACACCGTTGAGCGTGGCCTGTTCTACCGGGCCATGTACGCAGTGCTCGAAGTCACTCTCGATGACGAGATGGAGCTGGACGACTACATCACCAACTTCACCCGCATGTTCGGTGAGAAAACCATGGAAGCCGTTGTCGGCTCGGTGGATGGCACGGTTCGCTTCCACGGCCTGGAGCCCACCAACATGCAACTGGACGGGCTGGAAAAGCATCAGCGATTGATTGAGAGCTACCGGAAGCTGCACGCAGCCCGGGCGGCCAAGGCAGGCCTTCAGCAATAATCGGGGGCTGGCTTAACCGCGCTGCCGTGGCAGCGCGGGCATTCCTGATCCACACTGGATAATGACAAGTAGCCTATTTGCATTTCATGCCCGTACACCCTTGTACATTTTCCGGCATATGCCAGAACAGGAGCCTTGCAATGAGCAATCCGGTGATCGCTGATAACAAGCCCAAGAAAGTCAGCCTGAAAAAAGGCGAAGAATACGCCTTCTGCGTTTGTGGCCGTTCCAACAACCAGCCCTTCTGCGACGGTTCCCACGGGGACACGGGGTTCAAACCCAAGGTTTTCAAGGCCGAAAAAGACGAAGAGGCGGTTCTGTGCCAGTGCAAGCAGACCGGCAGCGCTCCCTATTGTGATGGTACTCACCAGCAGTTCAGCGATGACCAGGTTGGCAAAGAGGCGCCGGATTCTGACGATGATGGGGACGGCGAGTCCGGTGAGGCACCGAAAGCCAAATCTACCAAAGACGAACCCACCGTCGAATTTATTCATCAGTTGGCGCGTGAGGGGCTGAGCAATATGGGCCACCATGGCCCTACAACCGCCATGGGCGTGCCTCGTCATACCCTGCCCCACTGGGACGATTTGCAACTGATGGTAGCGCAGATGGCCAGTAAACCGCTGGCCGATGACGCCGAAGTATCGACGGAACTCGTAATCGGCCCTGAAGCCCGTAAGCCTCTTACCCTGAGCATGCCCCTGTTCGTTTCCGACATGAGTTTCGGCGCCCTGTCAGAGGAGGCGAAGATTGCCCTGGCCCGGGGGGCGGAGCTGGCGGGCACCGGCATCTGTTCCGGCGAAGGCGGCATGTTGCCGGAAGAGCAGCAGGAAAATTCCCGTTACTTCTACGAACTGGCCAGCGCCAAGTTTGGCTACAAAGAAGAGCTTCTAAAGAAAGTCCAGGCATTCCACTTCAAGGGTGGCCAGGGCGCCAAGACCGGTACCGGCGGACACCTGCCAGGCAACAAGAACACCGGCAAGATTTCCGAGGTGCGCAACATTCCGGAGGGCGAACCGGCCAATTCCCCGCCCACGTTCGAGGATCTGCGCTCGGTTGAGGATTTTCAGCGCTTCGCCAGTCATGTTCGGGAAATCACCGGTGGTATTCCGGTGGGCTTCAAGCTGAGCGCCAATCACATCGAGCGGGACGTGCAGTTCGCACTGGATGCCGGCGCCGACTACATCATTCTGGACGGCCGTGGCGGCGGCACCGGTGCTGCCCCGGAAATCTTCCGGGATCATATCAGTGTGCCCACGATTCCTGCCCTGGCTCGTGCCCGGCGCTATCTGGATAATCGTGGCGCCAGCGGACGAGTCACGTTGATCGTCACCGGCGGACTGCGCTTGCCCATTGATTTCGTGAAGGCCATGGCCCTCGGCGCTGACGGTATTGCCGTTGCCAACAGTGCCATGCAGTCCATTGGCTGCGTGGCGGCCCGTATCTGCAACACCAACAACTGCCCGGCAGGCATTGCGACCCAGAACAAGGATCTGCGCCAGCGGTTGAACGTGGACCAGTCGGCCAAACAGCTGCAGAACTTCCTCGAAGCCTCAGTCTCACTGATGCAGGTAATGGCAAGGGCCTGCGGCCACGACAGCCTGAACAAGCTCAACATCGATGACCTGTCTACCTGGCACCGGGAGATGGCCCTGCTCAGCGGCGTGCGCTATGCCGGTGTGCTCGACCCTTCTGCCTGAGATTCTTCTGCACTGGCCGCCAGGACTCGAACCCGTTCGAAGTCTTCCTCGGTGAACACACCGTTCACCCCGGAAATGGCGGCCAGTTTCATGCCATGTTTCAGGCCCAGTTTGTAGATCTCTCTCACCTTCTCCCACTCAATGTTCCGGCCCAGGGTGAAGTTCTCGAAACGCGCTTCCAGGGCCAGCACAATGGTTTCTGCCAGGCAGGCGTATGCGATGCCTTTGGGCAGTCCGATGTCTTTCATGTGCACCTCGCCCGGCAACTGGATTTCACCAGATTCGATGACCAGCACATCCGGGCGTTTGGCCACATCCTCCGCCGAAATGTCCAGGGGGCGAGCTACGTCGGTGATAACGCAGCCAGGCTTTACTCTCATGATATCCAGGATACGTTTGCCGGCGCCGGAGGTGGCGGTCACGATCATATCCATGTCCGCCAGATCGCGTTCAGCGGATCCGGCCACATGGACGATGGCCCCCGGGGTTTCCTGTTCAATGCTTTCCTTTAAGGCGAGCAGCTTGGCAGGTTCCGGGGCGGCAAGGTAAACCTCATCCACGGCCTTGGCCAGCAATCTTGCGCAGACAGAACCGATTGCACCCGTGGCGCCCACCACCATGGCCTTGCCGGCCGCTTTGCCACTGGGGCCTATGCTCACCCGCCCTATTTTCTTCATCGCGTCATGGGCCGCCCAGAGCGCACCGGAAGCGCTGTAGCTGTTGCCGGTTGTGATTGGCAGCGGTGCCCGCTTGGCCACGGTAATCCCTGCATCCCCCACAACCTTGGTAAACGCACCGAGGCCCATGATCTGGGCACCGAGCTTCTTCGCAAGTTTTGCCGCCTGCAGCAGCCTGGCGTAGGTAAATTCCGGCCCGTGGGCCATGATTTCGCGAGGGGTCCCCCCAACGGTAATGAGCCAACCCTCCACTTCATCGCCATTCGGTGAACGAATGCCGGACACCTTCGAGTAGATGAACGGCGGTGAATACGCTATGGCCTTTTCAACCAGGTTCATCACCACAGGAGGCGACACGTTGGCAACCCAATCCAGAGGCGGTGTTTTGGTAAGGTATTGCTGCGAAAGGGGATGAATAACAAACGCAAACCGGTTAATCCGACGGTAACCATTCGGATACAGGATTCGCGGTTCGATACCGAGGCCCTGGATAACATCCAGATAGTCATCCGGTCCCAACTGATCCGGTGTTCGGGACAGAGCCGCGCTGATCATCGCCTCCATCACATTCACGCCCACGGGCCGGCCCTCCAGCCACGGACTGTAGTCCACCACCATGGCAACCTTACGGGAGCGCATCCAGTCCAGCGCAGCCTCGGTAACCCGGGAGGTGATAATGGTCTTGCCATCCAATTCCTTCTGAGTGAAGTGCTCCAGGTCTCCGATGGAACCGACAATTACGTGGGACTCGGACACTGCGTGATGAAGAGATCCTTTCACCAGGTTCTCACCCAATCGATACAGCGGCGTTCGGAGAATGGTCTCCACCGCTTTCACGGCCGCTGGCCTGAACATGATAGGTGCGGTCAGCGAGGTATAGGTTTCCAGTTGTTTCAGGGAAGTCAGCAGCCTGGGCACGCCGAAATCCATGTAAGGATCGGCGAACAACAGGTTTTCAGTGTGTTCCGACAGCGCCCTGGCAATTCGATAACCGGCCTGCCCATTCATAAAGAGCACACGGGCATTGTCGAAAAAATGCCCCAGTTCGGACTGGGTATGGCGTACGGCCCATTCCTGCAGGATCGCCCGCAGGCCCGCACCTGTTGTCACGGACTTGTCCGGCACACAGGCCTCAAGGCGAGCGGTATCCGGATGTTCAAGCTGCTCCCGGCCCACTTCGTAGTGATCGTGCACCATGCTCAGGCCGATGGCATCTGCCTGATGATGTACCGACTCCAGAACCGCCTCGGCCCTCGACAGATCGCCGTCTGTGCCAATTCGGATAATCCGGAAATGCTGGCCGAGGAACGAAGTTTCCAGATCGTAATCGTATTCTGCAGATCCCTGGCTGACACTGACAACGGTTTTCATATTCAGACTTTCCTTTTCCCTGTTGTTATCTTTACAGCGTAAATCACAGAGCCGGTTTATGCCTTAGCCCAGATCAAATTCCAGACCGCTATTCACCGTCTACAATAAGGTGGCGGGCCGAACGACCAATCAGACCTTCAAGGATCAATCAGGAGCTCACTATGACCACTCAGGAAGAACTGAACGCTACCGTCCGGGAACTGGTTCAGCCCGGCAAGGGAATTCTCGCGGCGGATGAAAGCCACCCCACCATTGCCAAGCGCTTCAAGGCCGTTGGTGTGGAATCCAGCGAAGACAAACGCCGGGAGTACCGGAGCCTCATTTTCTCTGCTTCCGGGCTCGGAGAATTCATCAGTGGGGTCATTCTGTTTGAAGAAACTCTCGGCCAGCAGAGCCTGGATAATGTCCCCATGCCGAAGCTTCTGGCCAGCAAGGGCATTGTGCCGGGCATCAAGGTAGACAAGGGCAAAGGTCCTCTGGTGAACGCGCCCGGTGATGAGATTACCTTCGGCCTGGATGGCCTGGAGGACCGCCTGGAAATTTACAAGAATCAAGGTGCAAGGTTTGCCAAATGGCGCGATGTGTACCATATCTCGGACACCCTGCCCTCAAGGCAGGCCATCGAGGCGAATGCCGAAGTGCTAGCCCGTTATGCCGCTATCTGCCAGTCCCTGGGCATCGTGCCCATCGTGGAACCAGAGGTTCTGATCGACGGCAATCACACCATCGAGCGCTGCGCGGAAGTGAGCGAAGCGGTAATTCGCGAGGTTTTCCACGCCCTTTACCGGCATAAAGTGGATCTGGAACACATGATCCTGAAACCCAGCATGGTGACGCCGGGCAAGGAAAGTCCGAAGGCAACGCCCGAAGAAGTGGCGAGCGCAACCCTCGACGTATTCCGAAGGGCAGTTCCCGCCGCGGTTCCCGGCATTTTCTTTCTCTCGGGGGGCCAGACCCCGGAAGAAGCCACCCTCAACCTGAATGCCATGAACAGCATGGGGCCTCAGCCCTGGGAGTTGAGCTTCTCCTACGGACGGGCGTTGCAGGAACCGGCGCAAAAGGCCTGGGCCGGCAAACTGGATAATGGTCCAGAGGCGCAGGCGGCTATGCTAAAGCGCGCCCGCCTGAACGGTGCCGCGCGCTCGGGCAGTTACCGACCGGAAATGGAAGACTGATCGGCAACTGACTCGCGTCAGCGTGTTCCCCTCAGTCGCAGCCAGAGACGCAGCTCGCCATGCCGTTGAACGCCATGGTACGGCCACTGAGGGGTACATGGACCGGCACGCTCACTGAATCCCGGAACAGGGCCGTGCGCGTGCCGTCCTGCACCTTGCCACCGGAGGTAGCCGGCTCGTTCGCATGAGAGGCAATAACCGCCTTGGGTTGCACCAGGTCATTGATAACGTAAGCCGCCTGTTTCGGCCCGGTGGTGAAAGTATCGCCAATGTTCATCACCACCAGCCCTGCGCCATAGTGATCCTTCACCACCAGTTTTTGCTCTGCAGTGATGCCGGTATCACCCGAAAGGTATACAACCAGCCCGTTGGAAAACTTCAGTACATAGCCGGTGGGCGGGCCAACACTCGCGCCGACACCGGCAGCTGCGAGGTATTCCGCCAATGGCCCGGTCAGGAAGGAAGGCGAAACGCCATTGCTGTGAACCGCAGGCACCGTGGTGATTGCCACCCCGCCGACCTCGCGTTCGCCACCGAAACGCACCAGCATGGAGTTTGCAGGGTCACCGCCCGCGTCTTTGAGCTTGGCGGCAAAGAATGCGGGCATTTCACTGCCGGTCACTATCTTCGCCCCATGCTTCACCGCAATGTCCACGGTATTCGATTGTGGAAGCGTTGAAACGCCGGTATCCGGGGAACCGCAGGTGCCCTGGTTGGTCCTGCTGATACGTTGGTCGCCAACATGGTCCCCATGCATATGGGAAACCAGAACAACATCTATTTTACCCAGCCGGGGATCATCTGGCCCGGCGACGGTTCTGCCAGCGTCGTAGAGAATTCGGGTGCCATTCGGATCTTCAAACACCAGCGCCCTGTCCCGACTGCAGAACTCACCATCGTGGCTACCCAGAGGTGTGACCTTCACCGCATGATCATCAGCGGCAACCGGCATGGCCGCGCCGAGGAGCATGCAGGCACCGGCCCCGGCAAACGCCAGGGTGTGGCGTAAACGTGTTGATAGCATGGTGTTCGTCCTCCCACTCGTTTTATTGTTGGTATCAACATTAATACGAACGACACAACCGTTAATACCAGTGTAGCCGGGGAAAACTGACGAGGGGGATATCGGTATCAGGCTGCGCGGGAACCTGGAACCGAAACCTGCTGTTCAAGACAGGCCATCATGGGTGCCACCTGGCGGATCTTGCGGGCCTCGGGCCAGAGGATTTCAGCTTCGCCAAAGCCCTGGCGAAGGAAGTTGAGCCACTGTTTTATGCGACCGGTCACATAGCGGTCCTCCAGCCAGCCCTGCAGAACCGTGGCGTACTCACGAACCAGGGCCACGGCTTCCGGCCAGGTCATATCCGGTACCGTTTCGCCCTGCTGGCTGGCCTTGATCTGCCGGGCGAGGTCGGGCCTGGCTATGAGCCCACGGCCAATCATGACATCGTCGCAACCGGACACTTCCCGGCATCGCCAGTAGTCCGCCACTGTCCAGATCTCGCCATTGGCGATGACATGGGTCTTTACCGCTTCCCGGGCCCGGGCGATTTCCTCCCAGTAGGCGGGCGGTTTGTAGCCATCCACTTTGCTCCGGGCGTGGATGACAATCTCTTCGGCGCCGGCAGCTTCCAGGGCCTGGGCACAGGCCACGCCCATGGAACGGTCGTCATAGCCCAGCCGCATCTTGGCCGTGACGGGCACATGGCCTGGCACCGCCTGGCGTACGGCGGCCACAATTTCATGCATCAGCTCCGGTTCGCGCATCAGTACGCAACCACCTTTGTGCTTGTTCACCGTTTTCGCCGGGCAGCCAAAATTGATATCGACCTGGGTGGCGCCCAGTTCCGCTGCCCGCACACCATGGCGTGCCATCTGGATCGGGTCTGAGCCCAGTAACTGGACGGCAACGGGGGTACCCACCTGGGTGAGAGACTGGTTATGGAGCTCGGGGGCGTATTTGTAGAACACTCTCGGCGGCAACATGCCGTGGGTCACGCGAACGAATTCCGTTACGCACCGGTCAATACCGCCGACCCCGGTGAGGGTTTCACGGATAGGTGCGTCAACCAGCCCTTCCATCGGGGCAAGAATAATCCGCATGAGTGCTCCAGTCTTAACAGGGTCTGTTCAGGGTGAGACTGATCAAAAATCAGACGGAGCGGATTGTAAGGAATTTGGCGGGAAGTTGATAGACGGGCACCCCGTTACAGGGGTGCCCAACCATCTGCTTGCAGGTCTTATTTAACGTCGAATCGATCAGCGTTCATGACCTTGGTCCAGGCTGCAACGAAGTCTTTTACAAACTTCTCTTCGTTGTCGTCCTGGGCGTACACCTCTGCGTAAGCACGCAGGATGGAGTTGGAACCGAACACGAGATCAACACGGGTCGCAGTGAACTTGGTGTCACCGCTATTGCGATCCACGATATTGTACGAGTTCTTGCCAGTAGGCTCCCAACGGTTAGCCATGTCGGTCAGATTCACGAAGAAGTCGTTGGTCAGTTGGCCAACGCGATCCGTGAATACGCCGTGCTTGGTACCAGCATAGTTGGTGCCAAGTACCCGCATGCCACCGAGCAGGACTGTCATTTCAGGCGCGGTCAGGCCCATCAGCTGGGCACGGTCCAGAAGCATTTCTTCCGGCTTGACCACGTAATCCTTCTTCTGCCAGTTACGGAAGCCATCAGCCAGCGGCTCCAACGGTTCAAAGGATTCGGCATCCGTCATCTCGTCGGTGGCATCGCCACGGCCCTTCAGGAAGGGAACGTGAACCTCATGCCCGGCAGCCTTCGCCGCCATCTCGATGCCCAGGTTACCGCCCAACACAATAATGTCGGCAACGCTGGCACCAGTGTCGGCCGAGATTTGCTCGTAGACCTTGAGCACCTTGTCCAGACGATCAGGCTCATTGCCTTCCCAATCCTTCTGGGGGGCCAGGCGAATGCGGGCACCATTGGCACCGCCACGCATGTCAGAGCCACGGAACGTGCGGGCACTGTCCCAGGCAGTCGTAATGAGCTCATTCAGGCTCAGGCCTGCTCCGGCGATTTTCTCTTTAACCACTTCTTCGGTGTAGTTGGTCTCGCCCTGGGGACAGGGGTCCTGCCAGATCAGATCTTCAGCCGGTACACCCGGACCGATATAGCGGGCTTTTGGGCCCATGTCCCGGTGGGTCAGTTTGAACCAGGCGCGGGCAAAACAGTCCCTGAAGTATTCGGGATCTGCCATGAACTTCTCACAGATCGCGCGGTACTTCGGGTCCACCTTCATGGCCATGTCGGCATCCGTCATCATCGGCATGCGGCGCACTGAAGGATCGGTGGTATCGACCGGTTTGTGCTCTTCTTTGATGTCCACGGGCTCCCACTGGTTCGCACCAGCCGGGCTCTTGGTCAACTGCCACTCGTACCCGAACAGCAGGTCGAAGTAACCCATATCGAACTGTGTCGGATTGGTAGTCCACGCACCTTCAATACCCGAGGTTACAGCGTTGGTAGCCTTGCCCTGCAGATTCGGGTTCATCCAGCCCAGACCCTGGGTTTCCACGTCGGCGCCTTCCGGCTCTGCGCCCAGGGCATCAGCATCGCCATTACCATGGGCCTTACCAACGGTATGGCCACCTGCGGTGAGAGCCGCGGTCTCTTCGTCATTCATCGCCATACGGGCAAAGGTAGTGCGTACCTGCTCGGCGGTTTTCTGCGGATCCGGCTGGCCATTGACGCCTTCGGGGTTCACGTAGATCAGACCCATCTGGACAGCAGCCAGCGGGTTTTCCATGGTGTCCGGCTTGTCTACGTCTTCATAACGGCTGTCAGACGGTGCCAGCCATTCTTTCTCAGCACCCCAGTAGATATCTTTCTCCGGATGCCAGATATCTTCACGGCCATAGGAGAAACCGAAGGTCTTCAAACCGAACGATTCATAGGCAACGTTGCCGGCCAGAATGTACAGATCGGCCCAGCTAATCTTGTTGCCGTACTTCTTCTTGAGCGGCCACAGCAGACGGCGGGCCTTATCGAGGTTACCGTTGTCGGGCCACGAGTTCAGCGGCGCAAAGCGCTGGTTGCCGGTGCCTGCGCCACCACGGCCGTCGGCCAGACGATAGGTGCCGGCAGCATGCCAGGCCAGACGAATCATCAGACCGCCATAGTGACCCCAGTCCGCAGGCCACCACTCCTGACTGTTGGTCATCAGCTCGTGCATGTCTTTTTCAAGCGCTTCGTGATCGAGCTTTTTGACTTCTTCCCGGTAGTCGAACTCCTCACCCAAGGGATTCGTTTTACTGTCGTGCTGATGCAGAATGTCAAGATTGAGATTCTCAGGCCACCAGGCGGCTACATCGGCCTTTTCCTGCGTGTTCGAGCCATGCATTACGGGGCACTTTCCACCCGCACTATTGTTATCTGTCATTTCTCTCTCCTCATTGGGTTTGGCAAAACGACACTGCTTTGATTCAGGCACCTCTAACTATAGGACACAAGAAATACTCTGCTCTGAGTATTTCTTATATCCGGGATAGCGTGTGCCTATAAGATGTCCCGCAGGCTCTGCGGGCTTCATTCAGGTTATTGGGCACAAGCGTAATCGCTCGAATAATCCGCCAGGATTCCGAGGAAATCCGGCCATTGGGTGAAACGACTAAGCAAAGCGATACTCGACATGGATTTGCTCCTGCCTAACGAGAACAATTCCACCATAGCTCGAGGTCGAGCCCACAATACAATTAATTAAAAATAAATTTGTGAAAGCTTTTATTAATGGGCAGAGGTTTGGCTGGTTAAAGCCGTTCGATGGAGGAGAACTTGCCAGCGGCGTCGAAGATAATGCGGAAGCTGCCGCGAATTCCGTCACGAAGGTAGAAGCGGGAGAGGATACGGGCCGGGAAACGGACGGAGCGCCCGTCCCGGGCCGTGGTGTGAACATCGGTGGCAACGCCCTGATAGAGTTTGATCCACTCTTCGGGGCTAATGCTGATATCCACAATAATCTGCTGCATTCGCTATCAGTTCGCCAATTCAAGCAGCAGACGGTTCAGGCGGGTAACGTAGGCACCCGGATCCGGAAGCTGTTCACCGCTGGCCAGGGTGGCCTGGTCCAGAATCACAGCTGAGAGCTCATTGAACCGCTCTTCGCCCTGCTCGCTTTCCAGGCGCTGAACCAGCGGATGATCAACGTTGATCTCAAAGATCGGCTTGCTGTCCGGTACCTTCTGGCCGGCAGCTTCCATGATCTTCTTCATCTGGGCGCCCATGTCGAAGTCACCCACAACCAGACAGGCCGGTGAATCGGTCAGGCGATTGGTCACCCGCACTTCCTGAACCCTGTCGCTGAGGGCATTCTTGATGCGGTCCAGCAAATCCTTGTGCTCTTCGGCCGCCTCTTCTTTGTGCTTCTTGTCTTCCTCAGTCTCAATTTCGCCGAGATCCAGATCACCCCGGGCGACGTCCTGGAACTGCTTGCCGTCGTACTCACTGAGGTAACCCATCATCCACTCGTCGATACGATCTGTGAGAATCAGCACCTCAATGCCCTTCTTGCGGAACACTTCCAGGTGCGGACTGCTCTTGGCCGCTGTGAAGTTGTCAGCGGTAATGTAGTAAAGCTTCTTCTGGCCTTCCTTCATGCGGCTGATGTAATCATCCAGCGACACATTCTGCGCGCTCTCGCCGGTATGGGTAGAGGCAAACCGCAGCAGACCGGCAATCTTCTCGCGGTTGCTGAAGTCTTCCGCCGGGCCTTCTTTCAATACGGTGCCGAACTCACCCCAGAACTTCTGGTACTGCTCGGGATCCTTCTTGGCCAGCTTGGACAGCATGTCCAGAACCCGCTTTGTCAGCGCGGTGCGGATGCTTTCCACGGTGCTGTCGTTCTGCAGGATCTCACGAGATACGTTCAGGGACAGATCGTTGGAATCGATCACGCCCTTGGCGAAACGCAGGTAAAGCGGCAGGAACTGCTCGGCGTCGTCCATGATGAACACACGCTGCACATACAGCTTCAGGCCACGGGGCGCCTCGCGGTTGTATAGATCAAACGGTGCACGGGCCGGGATATACAGCAGGCTGGTGTAGTCCAGCTTGCCTTCCACCTTGTTGTGGGACCAGGTCAGCGGGTCTTCAAAATCGTGGGCGATGTGCTTGTAGAACTCCTTGTACTCTTCGTCCTTGATCTCGGTACGCGGAAGGGTCCAGAGCGCTGTCGCGTCGTTGACAGTTTCGTACTCGTCCTTCTTCTCACCTTCGTCGGATTCGGCCTTCATTACCACCGGGAAGGAAATATGATCCGAGTACTTCTTCACCAGGCTGCGCAGCTTCCAGCCGTTGGCAAATTCCTTGGCGTCGGATTTCAAATGCAGAACGATCTGGGTACCGCGGTTATCCAGGTTAACCTGTTCAATGGAAAACTCACCGTCGCCCTTGGACTCCCAATGCACACCCTCTTCTGCTGGCGCACCCGCACGACGAGTGAATACATCCACCTTGTCGGCCACGATAAACGACGAATAAAAACCAACACCGAACTGACCGATCAGCTTGCTGTCCTTCTTCTCGTCACCGGACAATTGCTTCAGGAACTCAGCTGTACCGGAACGGGCAATGGTGCCCAGGTTCTGGATGACATCGTCACGGGTCATACCGATGCCGTTATCGGTCAATGTGACGGTATTCGCCTCTTCATCAAAATCCAGGCGAATTTTAAGCTCAGGATCGCTTTCATAGAGGCTGTCATCCTTCAGCGCCGCGAAACGCAGTTTGTCTTCGGCATCTGAAGCGTTGGAAATCAGCTCCCGAAGGAAGATTTCCTTGTTGGAATACAACGAGTGAATCATCAGGTGAAGCAACTGCTTCACTTCAGTCTGGAATCCAAGCGTCTCTTTATTGGCTTCAACCGTCATGGTGAGTATGTCTCCTGCTTTTTATATTCGGAGTAGCGGCGTGGTTGGGCAAAGCGAACCTGCCCAACCACACCACCCGGCTATCGAGTTTGTGTTGAACAGGAAATGGGGACGAGGACGGGCATTTCAAGCCCCGAAAAGGCCTGAAACTCAGTCCTCTAACAGAAAATGGGCGCGGGCAGTCGCTATGGGTTGCGAACGGGATTTCTGCCAGGCACTGATCATCACATTGGCAACCCGGTTACCCTGTCGGGTCAGGCGGCATTCGGCGTAGGTTTCACGGTTGAGGCCAGCCCTGAGGTAATCCAGGGAAAAGTCCACGATACGGGGCATACGCAGGCTTTCCTGGGACATGATCAGGTAGATATTGGCGGACATTTCCATGAAGCCGCCAATCACGCCACCGTGAATAGCCGGCAGTATTGGATTGCCAAGGTTGGAGTCCTTGCAGGGCAGGCGAAAAATCAGATCGTCGCCGAACCGCTCACACTGAAGGCCAATCCAGGTGGCGTATGGAATGCTTTTGAGCATACGGCTGAAGTCACCGGTTTCCTGGGTATAGCGGAGGATTTCGGGGTCGGTCATTCTTCACCTCCGGTAATCAGGTCCCGGTAGTGTTTCGGGCTGGCATCCTTGCCGATACGCATGAAGGTGGCCACGCAGTTGGCAATGGTTTCACCGCCCTCCTGGTATGCCTCACAGCGGGTGAAAATGATGTTTCGGGTTACCCGGTAGGTTTCAGCCCTTGCGTAGACCGGCTTCCTGGGATGAGCCGGGCGCATGTAGTCCACACGCAGGTCCAGCGTCGGGCAGAGTTCAAAATCTTCCAGCGCACACAGAATCACACAGCCTGAAGTGGTATCCATCAATGTGGTGATGGCCCCGCCATGAATCACGCCGGTGTCCGGGTTACCGATGATCCGGTCGCTGTAAGGCAGGCAAAGTGTGAGGCTGCCTTTTTTGGCCTCTGTAACCGTCAGGCCCAGCTCTTTGGCCTGATTGAGGGTGTCGATAAAACGGGTGACCCGTTTCCGTCGGATATCATCGTTCATTCAGGTTCAACCTGTGGATCAGCTTTTGGGTTTCTGGCTGTTTTCCGCCTTGCCGGGCATTGGCTCCTCAAACACCTTCCCTGCCCTCAACGCTTCCAGAGCCGTGGAGCAGAACTCCCGGCGATAAAGGACGATCACCACCAGGGTGGATGCCGCCATGAAAACGATCGGATGGATAAACCAGCCTACCACGGCAAGTGCGTAATAATAGGATCGCAGCCCAAGGTTAAAGGCATCGCCCGCGAGATTACAGATATTGCCGGCGCTACGGGCAAACGCCTCCCGCCCTGCCGGGCTGGTTTTGGTATCGTCCGGTGGCGGGGCGCTGCCCACCATCACCGACACAAAATTGTACATCCGCATGGACCAGGTAAATTTGAAGAAGGCATAGATAAACACGACCAACAGAACAACCATGCGCAGTTCCCAGACTTCCCGAGTGGGTAATGTGCCAAATGGCATGGTGCTGAACACTTCCATCACCTCCTGGGTATAGCCAAGAGCGGTGATAATACCCGCGAGGATCAGCAGGCAACTGGAGGCAAAAAAGGCGCCGTTCCGCTCCAGGTTACCAACCACCGAGGCATCGGCGATCCGGTTTTCCCGGCGCAACATGACGCGCATCCAGTCTTCCCGGTAAAGATCGAGCGTGTTGGAGAGACAGGGACGATCTGCGGCTCGGCGTTTGGAGTATTCGGTGTAGCCGAGCCAGCAAACCAGGAACCAGAGCAAAGCGATTAATTCGAGTAGATTACCCATGGGTTGCCTTAGGTTCGAAATTGGCGAAACAGTGCGGGAACAGAGGCTTATGATACGCCAAGGGCCTGCCCGCCACCACCGCTGAACACGGTGGGGTAATCCACCCAGGGGCAATCATGTGCTATAAACTGCCCATTCAGGAATCGGGCAAGGTTTTATGGCAGTGCCCGACATCGCATTATCGAAAAGGGAGCTCATTGTGAACCTGTCTGCTATCAAAACCAGCGCCATTGCTCTTGCCCTGGCGGTGACGCTCAGTGGCTGCTCCGTCAATCCGGTGACCGGGGAAAAGCAGCTTTCGCTGATCGGGGAAAGTCAGGAACTTGCCATGGGCGCGGAGCAATACGTACCCACCCAACAAACCCAGGGCGGCCGGTTTTATGTGGACCCGGAACTGACGCTTTACGTGAGCGAGGTTGGCCAGAAAATGGCGGAGGTCAGTGACAGGCCAGATCTACCCTATGAGTTCGTGGTCCTTAACAGCAGCGTACCCAATGCCTGGGCCCTGCCCGGGGGCAAGATTGCCATCAATCGCGGGCTGTTGACAGAGCTTGAAGACGAAGCCCAGCTGGCTTCCGTTCTTGGCCATGAGATTGTTCATGCCGCCGCCAGACACAGTGTTCAGCGCATGCAGCAGGGAATGCTGATCAGTGCCGGTGTTGCCGGCCTTGGCTTTGCCCTGTCGGATAACGAATGGGCCGGGCTGATCATGGGGGGCGCTGCACTGGGTGCCCAGCTGGCACTGGCGCAGTATAGTCAGGGCGATGAGCTGGAATCAGACCACTACGGCATCCTCTACATGAAAGAGGCAGGCTACGACCCCCAGGCGGCTGTGGAGCTGCAGGAGCTTTTCCTGAAACTCTCCGAGGGCCGTCAGTCCAGTTTCATTGATGGCCTGTTCGCGACCCACCCTCCCTCGGCAAAACGGGTTCAGGAGAACCGCGAGCTGGTTCAGAAGATTGGTGCCGGGGGCTATCGTGGTGAGGAAGCCTACGAGCGCAAGATGGCGAAGCTCCGTTCTCTTCAACCCGCCTACGAGGCTCACGACAAGGCCATGGAACTGGCCTCCAAGGGCGAGATGAAGGCTGCTTTGGACAAAGTCAACGAAGCGATTCGCCTGCTCCCCCGGGAAGCCATGTTCTATGCTCTGCGCGGACGCATTTATCAGGATCAGAAGGAAGCCGAGAAAGCCGCTGCCGATTTTGAGAAGGCGGTAGAGCTCTATCCGGAGATGTTCAAATATCGACTTTTCAATGGTCTGAATGCCCTGAGACTGAACAATCTGGACAAGGCCAGGGAGAACCTCACCAAAGCCAATGAGACGGTGCCCACGTCTATTGCCTTTCTGCGCCTGGGCGATGTGGCCGTAAAACAGAACAACCGAAATGAGGCCATTGCCTATTACAGCAAGGCCGCCGAGGCCGGTGGTGACGT
>Ga0102938_10001091_pt1 | contig 20593 bp, 15 predicted proteins | sample SalPonR2_B_D2_MG_FD_84516 | JGI IMG/M metagenome (GOLD analysis project Ga0102938, IMG submission 84516) | Salt pond soil microbial communities from South San Francisco under conditions of wetland restoration - Salt Pond MetaG R2_B_D2_MG | ecosystem: Environmental > Aquatic > Marine >... | reverse complement strand
GTCGACGCCCAGCAGCATCGCCGCCTCGACGGTCGCGGCGCATAGCGCTTGCAGCGGCGTCATGCCGCAACGACCACGGCGTGGAACTCCAGGCGGGCGTCCCGGTGCGGGATCACGCCAGCGTCGCTGCCAAGCGCGACGTTGATGCCGGAGTCCAGCGCGAGCCAGAAGCGCTGCTCGACCCACGGCTTCAAAAACTCGTTCTTCTCGACCGTCCACTGCGGCGTATCCCAGCACGGCGCTATTCGCCGGCCGACCGACCTGTCAGCATTCAATCCTCTGTCCGCTCCCGGACCATTTCTCTGAGATTTTTCATCCGTTCGAGCGTCTGAGTGCGGAACAACACGACGAGATACAGCAACCGATCACGCTCAACCAGCAGGTTGCTGAACTCGCGCGTCCGAAGCGCCGCGAGATCGCTCTCGAAACGACTCTCGACACGATCGGTCCAGTCCGGATCGATCGATTTCCAGATCGCATAACGATCGAGGTTCCGATTGAGCCAGGGGATCATTTCATTAGTGACGAACTGTCCCTGCAGTTCTTCGAAGCGCTTCACGATGCCGAGGAAGGACGAGACGGAGGACAATTCCTCGCGGATCGCCGAATCGCTGATCAGCTGCAGGCCTCCGTCCGCGGTCAACAGGTCGATGACCGGCGTTGCTGAACTGAACTGGTAGGTACGATGCAGCCAACCCAAGGCCTCAAGCCACTCGTCACGGGCGACGACTTCGGATGCGTGAACGCAATCGAGCAGCCGCGATACATCGGCATTGACGCGATCCGTCACGCGCTTCGAAGCCGGCCCCAGGTTGTCGATGAACAGTTCCAGCTCTTCGGCCAGCTGCATCAACAGCCGCTCCACCTGCTCACGCTCCCGAAGCTCGTCCCATCCCGCGTCGATGGCGAACGCCAGCAGGATGGACGCGATGATGACCAGCCCTTCGAGCAGCAGGTTTCGCGTGCTGCGTTCGACCTGCGGAGGTCGGGTCTCTTCCTCGTCGCCTAGCAGCGGCTCAGTCATCGCCGAGGTAACGATCGAACCAGCGCACGATCTCGACCGTCGAGGTCACGCGGTTCTCGGTCTTCTGCCACCCGTGCCCCTCGTCGGGGAACAGGATGTAGCGAACCGGCACGTCGCGTTGTTCGAGACTCTCGACGACCTGCTCGGCCTCGACCACCGGCACGTTGGTGTCGTTGGCGCCGTGCAGCACGATGGTCGGCGCCTGCACCCGGTCGACCTTGTGGATCGGCGACAGGTCGCGCAGCATCTCGGCCTCGGTGACCGGATCGCCGTATTCCACGGTCGAGATCGCGGCCATCCAGGGTTCGGTCTGTTCGAAGAAGGTCTTGAAGTTGACCACGCCGAACAGGTTGGCGCCGGCCGCGAAGCGGTCCGGGAACTCGGTCAGGCCGGCCATCACCATGTAGCCGCCGTACGAGCCGCCCATGATGCCGATCCGATCCGGATCGGCGATGCGCTGCTCCGCCAGGTAGTCCGCCGTCGACTCGATGTCCTTGACGGCGTTGACGCGCAGCGCGCCGTTGTCGAGGTTGACGAAGGTCTTGCCGAAACCCGACGAACCGCGGACATTGACCGCGAACACGCCGATGCCGCGGCTCAGCAGGGCCTGGATGGTCGGGTTGAACGACGGCCGTTCCTGCCCCTCGGGTCCGCCGTGGAAATCGAGCACGTACGCGGCCGGCTCCGCGACCCCGGTCGGGCGATACAGCCAGCCGGAGAGTTCCAGGCCGTCGTGGGCCGGGTAGCGGATCAGTTCGGGCTCGACCAGCGACCCGAAGTCGAGGCCGCGCGGATCGGTTTCGGTGACCTGCGTGAATTCGCCGCTGCGCCGATCGAAGGTCCAGACGTTGGTCGGCGTGGTCGAGCCGGAAATCGTCAGGGCCAGCCGGTGGCCGTCCGGCGCGACATCGGTGACGCCGACGATTTCGGCCGGCGCCGCCGGGCCGGGCTGCGAGGTGCCGGTCTCGAGGTCGACGAAGGCCAGCTCGCTTCGACCCGAGGCGTTCCAGGTCAGCACCGCCTCCCCGCGGTCGGCGATGATCTCGATGCCCTCCAGTTCGGCGTCGTCCCGTTCGGCGATGTAGGTCAACGGCATGGCCTGCCCGTCGCCATCGATCCGCACCTCGGCCAGCGCCATCATCTCGCGGCCGACGTTCGAGGCGAACAGGATGCGGGAGTCGCCCACGAAGTGCGCGTTCTGCGACAGCGCAACGCCCTCGTGCGGCGTGATCAGCTGTTCTTCGCCGGTTTCGAGATCGATCAGGTAGAGGTCGGTGTTGCCGCGCGAACGCATCCGCCAGACCACCGCACGCGTCGCGTCGGGCGAGAGGTCCTGGATCGAACCGATGCCGGGGTTGTCGGCCACCATCCGGGACTCGCCGGTCTCGGCGTCGTACAGGTACGCATCCATCGAACCGTCGCCGGCGACGTCCGACGAGTACGCCAGATAGCGACCGTCATCGCTCCAGTCGCCCAGCCAGTTGTTGCTCCGGCCGCCCGCGGTGACCCGAAGCCGTTCTCCGCCTTCCAGCGCCCGGAGCTCGATCTGTCGGTTCAGCCCGCCGTCGGGCGCGAGATCCAGCGCCAGGGTCCGTCCGTCCGGCGACCAGGCCCAGCCCCGGATCTGCTCGCTGAACTCGCTGATCTGCTCGCGGCCGCCGCCGTTCGGATCGACGAGGAACAACTGCGGCAGTCCCGTTTCGCTGGAAATGAACAGCAGGCGCTTGCCGTCCGGGGAGAACCGCGCACCGTAGGCACGGTCCAGCGCCCCCATGGCCGCAACGGTACCGGCCAGATCGCCGTCCTCGGCGGCCGGCCCGTCGGACCGGTCCTCGCCCGACGTAACTCCGACGGCGGCCTCCACCGCCGGTTCGTCCACGACGGTGGACGACCCGTCCTGTGGACTGCACGCCACCAGCACGAGCAGCAGGCTCGAACAGAAAAGAATCCGCAAGGATGTCGACATGATCCACTCCCGGTCCAGATCGTTCGAGTGTCACGGAGCGGGCCGGCAACCGCAAGCCCGGGCGGACCCGTCGCGCCGGTCCGCGCCGGCGCCACGGGCTATGCACGGGCTATAATCTAGGGCTTCGCCACGGAGGGCCGCAACTGCCTGCGCCGACCGGCGAATCCATCGATTCCAGTCCATGCCGAAGGCCCGAACATCCATGAGCTCGTACTCCGACTACCTCGCCGAAATCGACCAGCGCAAACTCCAGGGCTTGCACCCGAAACCCATCGACGACGGCGCACTGACCCGCGAAATCATCGCGCAGATCCAGGACACGGGCCACGAGCATCGGGCCGACTCGCTGCAGTTCTTCATCTACAACACCCTGCCCGGCACCACCTCGGCGGCGGTCGAAAAGGCGAAGTTCCTGAAGGACATCATCCTCGGCCACGCGGTGGTCGATGAAATCCCGGTGTCGTTCGCCTTCGAGCTGCTCTCCCACATGAAGGGCGGCCCCTCGGTCGACGTCCTGCTGGACCTTGCGCTGGGCGATGACGCCGAACTGGCCCGTCAGGCCGCCGAGGTGCTCAGGACCCAGGTCTTCCTGTACGAAGCCGACACCGACCGCCTGAAGGCGGCCCACCGCGCCGGCAATGCCGTGGCCACCGGCATTCTCGAAAGCTACGCCAGGGCCGAGTTCTTCACCCAGCTGCCCGAAGTCGACGAAGAAACCAGGGTGGTCTGCTACATCGCCGCGGAGGGCGACATTTCCACCGACCTGCTCTCCCCCGGCAATCAGGCGCACTCGCGCTCCGATCGCGAACTGCACGGCAAGTGCATGATCACGCCGGAGGCCCAGGCCGAAATCCAGGCCCTGCAGGCCGAACATCCCGACAAGCGCGTCATGCTGATTGCCGAGAAGGGCACGATGGGCGTCGGCTCCTCGCGCATGTCCGGCGTCAACAACGTGGCGCTCTGGACCGGCAAGCCGGCCAGCCCCTACGTCCCCTTCGTCAACTATGCACCGATCGTGGGCGGCACCTACGGCATCTCGCCGATCTTCCTGACCACGGTCGACGTGACCGGCGGCATCGGTGTGGACCTGAAGAACTGGGTCCGCAAGCTCGACGCCGACGGCAACCCGGTGCGTGACGACGAAGGCAATCCGGTGCTGGAGCAGGCATATTCGGTCGCCACCGGGACGGTGCTGACACTGAACTCCAGGACCGGCCAGCTGTATGACGAGAGCGGCGAGCAGGAACTGGCCGACATCCGCGAATCGTTCACGCCGCGCAAGCTGGAGTTCATGCGCGCCGGCAGTTCCTACGCCGTCGTGTTCGGCAAGAAGCTGCAGACGCTGGCCGCCGAGACACTGGGCATCGAGGCGCCGGACGTGTTCGCACCGTCGCGGCTCGTCAGCCACGAAGGCCAGGGCCTGACCGCGGTCGAGAAGATCTTCAACCGCAATGCGCTGGGCGTACCCGAGGGCAAGCCGCTGCACGCCGGCTCCGACGTCCGCGTGCGGGTCAACATCGTCGGCTCGCAGGACACAACCGGCCTGATGACTTCGCAGGAACTCGAAGCCATGGCCGCGACGGTGATCTCGCCGACCGTCGACGGCGCTTTTCAGTCCGGCTGCCACACCGCATCGGTCTGGGACCTGAAGGCCCAGCGGAATACGCCCAAGCTGATGGAATTCATGCACCGGTTCGGCATGATTACCGCGCGTGACCCGAACGGCGAATACCATCCGCTGACCGACGTGATCCACAAGGTCCTCAACGACATCACCGTCGACGACGGGTCGATCATCATCGGCGGCGACTCGCACACCCGCATGTCCAAGGGCGTGGCCTTCGGCGCCGATTCCGGCACGGTTGCGCTGGCCCTGGCCACGGGCGAGGCCTCGATGCCGATTCCCGAATCGGTCAAGGTCACCTTCAAGGGTCAGATGGCCGGCCATATGGATTTCCGCGACGTCGTCCACGCCACCCAGTCGCAGATGCTCAAGGCGTTCGGCGAGAACGTCTTCCAGGGCCGCGTGATCGAAGTCCACATCGGCACCCTGCTGGCCGACCAGGCCTTCACCTTCACCGACTGGACGGCCGAGATGAAGGCCAAGGCCTCGATCTGCATTTCCGAAGACGAGACCCTGATCGAGTCGCTGGAGATCGCGAAGTCGCGCATCCAGGGAATGATCGACGCCGGCATGGACAACGACAAGCAGATGCTGCAGGGGCTGGTCGATCGCGCCGACCGGCGCATCGAGGAAATCCGCTCCGGCACCCGGCCGGCACTGCAGCCGGACGACAACGCGAACTACTTCGCCGAAGTCGTCATCGACCTCGACCGGATCGTCGAACCGATGATCGCCGATCCGGACGTCAAGAACCCGGACGTATCGAAACGCTATACCCACGACACGATCCGCCCGATCTCCTACTACGGGGCGAAGAAGAAGGTCGACCTCGGCTTCGTCGGCTCCTGCATGGTGCACAAGGGCGACATGAAGATCGTCGCCCAGATGCTGCGCAACCTGGAGAAGGACAAGGGCGAGGTCAGGTTCAACGCGCCGCTGGTCGTTGCTGCGCCGACCTACAACATCATCGACGAACTGAAGGCCGAGGGCGACTGGGACGTGCTGCAGAAGTACTCGGGCTTCGAGTTCGACGACGCCGCGCCAAAGAACGAAGCGCGCACCGAGTACGAGAACATCCTCTACCTCGAACGCCCGGGCTGCAATCTGTGCATGGGCAACCAGGAGAAGGCCGCGAAGGGCGACACCGTGCTGGCAACCTCGACCCGGCTTTTCAAGGGTCGCGTCGTCGAAGACGCCGAGGACAAGACCGGCGAGTCGCTGCTGGCTTCGACGCCGGTGGTGGTCCTGTCCGCCATCCTCGGCCGCACGCCGACGCTGGAGGAATACACCGAGGCCGTGGAAGGGATCGACCTGACCCGATTCGCTCCACCGAACCAGAAACCGCTGGACTCGCGCTCGGTCCATTTCTGACCGGCGCTCGCCGGTCAGTGGTCCATCGGGGCGCTCGCCGGCGAGCGCCCCTTCTGCCGAAATCCGAATCCCGCATTCGAGCGGGGTGCCTGGCGTGCCGACTGCGCGTCGGACCCGTCGTTCCCTACAACCCGAGTTGGGACTAGCCGGCCCTGGTCCGGAAGGTCATGGAAACCACTTCCACCGCGGTGGCGACGAGAATGCCGGAGGTGATCAGCCCGAACAGGGCAATCACGATGGCGAGAAACTTGTTGCGCCCGGTGGTCGGGCGGAGATCACCGTAGCCGACCGTCAGCGCCGTGATGAAACCGAAGTAGAGACTGTCGCCGATGGACCATCCCTCGCGCCGGCCGACCCAGGCCGAAAGCGCAGCGATGATGGCGCCCAATCCCAGGAACAGTGGTGCAAGCAACCAGAGCACGCGACCCAGGTTCCAGAGAAACGACAACGTGACATCCATATATATTTCGTCTCCAGGTGCATGTGGCGCGAGAGCGGGCCGGTCACGATTGGACGATCCGACCCGGGCGTAGACCGTATGCCGCTCCGGCAGCTTTGGACCGCCTCTATTCTCGCTGCGCCAGCAATCGTTCGACCTCGGCCCGGATCGCGGTCATGTCGTCGACGCACATGGCGTGACCCGGCGATCCGTTCTCGCCGTGGTATTCCATGCCCGGATGCACGAAGCGGATCACGCCCTGCTTGTCGAGCAGGAACGTCACCGACGTGGCCGGGCGGTCCGGCCCGGTCAACCACCAGTCCTTCAATGTCCCGGTCTGCCAATCCCAGTCGACGGCGATCGGAAACTCGAACGCGCGCTGCTCGATCACGCGCCGCACCCGCGGCAGGTCGAGCGGATCGTCGCGCCGGGCCTTCGGGTGGAACACCCCGATCAGCGTCAGGCCCTGCGGGCCGTACTGCTCATGGAGCGTTCGCAGCGCCGGCGCGCTGCTGGCGCAGAACGGACAGGTATCGGTCCACCAGCGAACCAGCACCACCTGGCCGCGCAGGTCCTCCAGCGTCATCGGCTCGGCATTCAGCCACCCGTCGAAGCGAAACGGCGGCGCGGGAACGCCGATGCGATCGGTACCGGCGTCGCGATCCATTGTGCGCAGGCTGCCGAGAGCCCAATCGATCCATTCGTCGGCGTCGGCCTCGGAGTAGCCGTCTTCGAGCAGACGGTCCCGATAATCGTCCCAGCCCTGGATCGGCCGGACGACGTCTTCGGGCGTCGCGTGGACCGGGATCACGATCGACAGCAGTAGAATCGATGCCAGCAGGCTCGGCATCGGGTGGCTCGGGCGATTCATCGGCACGGCTCTGGGAAATCCGGGCCCCATCGTTGCATCCCCAGCGGCCTGCCGCAAGCCGCACGGCGCACGAAACCGTCCCGAAGGCGCCCGGATCGGCGTTGGAGTATGCTCGTGACCTGGACCCCCGCGAGTTCCGCCATGCAGCAAACCGCCTCGATCACCGGATGGACTCGGCCCGACCCCGGCCGGACACGGCAGGCGCTGGTGGCCGGCAGCGCCGTGCTGCTGGCTGCCCCGCTGCTGCTGGTCGCCCCCGCCGCCCATTGGGCCGGGGATGCCGACCTGCTGCTGCTGATGCGCGGAATGGCCGGCATCAAGAGCGCTCTGGCGCTCAGCGCGCTGGGCCTGGTGGCCTGGCGGCTCGGCCAGCCGGAACTGTATGGGGCCCGGATCGTGAGCTACGTCGGCGGGGTCTGGGCGCTTTGCCTCGCCACCGGACTGATCTGGCAGCTGACGGCCATCGTGCCCGCTTCGATGCTGTTCCACGCCGCGACGATCACGCTGCTGGTCACCGCCTGGCGCGACACCGCGCCGCGCTCAGCCCGACATCTGGGGGAAGACCACGGCCAGCGTCCAGCCGAAGGCCACCGCGCTGGGCAGCGCGCTGACCAGCGGGTCGCCGGTCTTGCGATACACCCAGCCGCCGATCAGGCCGTAGATCAGGAAGTACGGGATGATCACCACGGCGATGATCAGCAGGAAGAACAGGTCTTCGAACGACAGCGCTACGGCTAGGCCCAGCGACAACAGGAAGCAGAACCGCGTCAGCAGGTGCGCGCCGCGCGGCACGTCCGGGCCGCGGGTCAGCCACTCGTCGGCAATGAAATAGGCCAGCGTTCCGCCGAGCATCAAGGCCAGCAGTGGCACGCGCGGCTCGGTCACCGCGAACGACGTCACGAACCGGTCCATCGCCAGCCCGAACGCCCCGGCTGCGTAGAGCGTCGCAGCGATTGCCGCGAGCACGAGCGCACCGACCTTTCGGGATCCCGTCGCCACGACCGGCGTTGCCCGGCGCTGTCGCAGCCAGAGGCAGAAGCCGGCCGTGATCACGCCGTACAAGCCGAAATGCACGGCCAGGTAGCCGCCGACCAGCACACCGAGGAAATCGGCCGGAAACGCGAACAGTAGCAGCGGCGTCGCGAAGGCCGGAACGAACGCCGCCGGAAGCAGCTCGCGCCAGCGCGGATTCAGACCCCGCGCCGGCTCGACCACGCGCGGCAATAAGCGGGCCAGCGGCCAGGCCAGCAGCAGAAGTCCGGCGAATAACAACACGATCGCGATGCCACGGCCATCGTTCGCGTCGTCGTAGGGGCTCGGAACGCGGCCGAACGAGCGGTCCAGCCAGGCCACGGTCTCCTGCAGGCTGGTCGGGCTGTACAACACGCCGACGTGCTCGACGCCCGGCGCGAACACCGCCCGGCGTGCGGTGCCGTCGTCGAACTCGCCGTAGGTCACGCCCGGCTCCGGATTCTCGGCGACGAGCCCGACCACGCGCAGCGCCTCGCTCTTCAATCGACCCTCGAGGTCACCGACGATGACCAGGAAATTCTCCGGCGAATCTTCGGTGACCGCCGGCGAGAACAGCGAGATCGCCACCGTAGCGTCGACCGGGGCGCCGGAACCGGCATAGCGCACGATGACGTCGGAGGCCATCGAGTGCCCGAGGATCGCGAACCCGTCCCCGGCATCGGGCAACGACCGGGCGAACCCGGCCACCGCCGCTGTCTGGTCGAGCAGGTTCTGGGTGGCCCCGGCCACGTCCATCACGTCGCCGGCCAGCGGAATCAGGTTGCGGCCGTGCCCGTAGTAGTCGAAGCTCACCGCGAGATAGCCGTTGCGGGCCAGCGCGTAGGCGTAGGTCTCCATCAGCTGCTGCGAGCCGGCGAAGCCGTGCGAGATCAGCACCACCGGCAGTCCTTCGCCGGGATCAAGGCCCCGGGCCTCGGCCGAGGCCGCGCGAAGCTCCGCGCTCGGCCGGTAGACCGTCACCGGCGTCGGGCCCAGCCAGCTGCGCTCGGTCGCGACGCCGACCTCGCCCTGTCCGAGCCGGACCAGCGCGAACGCAATCGAGACCAGCGCCAGCGCCGCGGCGACACCCAGCAGGATCCGCCGGCGCTTCGCCGCACCAGCGGCCGTCATGCCGGCCACCATCCGGCCCTGGCCTCGGCCTCATCGGCATCCACAACGCTGCGTGTCCGGGTCATCGGGTCCATCCGTGCTGAACTGGCTCCATGATAGGCAGGATCGACAGGCGAGCGGGCCGCGCGTGGCGGGGCGGAAGAACCCGAACGAGTCCTGCCCATGATCGACCAGCTCCGCCAGGATCAGGCGTGCGCGCGTCCTCGTTTGCATTTCACTGCTGGACCGGAGCATACTCGCCCCGGGGCAAGCGAAAGGTCGTTTCGGCAAGACGGCCAGAGGCGGTGGGTCGATGAACTATCACCAGTATCCCGATTACGTCGTCGAGGACATTGTGCGGCTGCGGCGGCGGCTTGATGCCACTGAGGTCCCGCCCCGGCAAACCGATCACAATTTCATCCTCGGCACTTGGAATATCCGCAGTCTCGGCGGCTACCATGATCAGTGGTCGGAGAATCCGGGTTCACCAAAGCGCAATCTTCGGGGGCTGGCGCTGATTGCCGAAGTCATCCAGCGCTTCGATGTCGTGGCCATTCAGGAAGTCAAGCGCGAAACCTCCGCGCTTCGCCTGCTGACCGAACGCTTTCTCGGACCGCACTGGAGCGTCATGATGAGCGACGTGACGGCCGGCGCCAAGGGCAACACCGAGCGGTCGGCCTATCTGTACGACACGCGCCGCGTCTCACCCTCCGGCCTGGCGGGAGAAATCGTCCTTCCGCCCACGCCGGACGGTGACCCGCAGGAGCAATTCGACCGAACGCCGTACCTGGTCGGCTTCAACGCCGGCGGCGAGCGCTTCGCACTGCTGACCGCACACATTCGCTACGGCGATGACCTGAGCGATCGTGTTCCCGAACTCCGCAACCTGGCGACGTACACCGCCGACGAAATCCGCGATCGATCCCGCTTCGCGAACGCCGAAGAGGCCAACCTGATCGTGCTCGGCGACTTCAACACCGACCGCGACGAAGACAACGACCTGTTCGAAGTCTTCCTCGAGAAAGGCCTCTGGGTGCCCGAGGAGCTTCGGAACCTGAAGACGACCTACGGCCAGGAAGCCAAGCACTACGACCAGATCGGCTGGTTCCGCGACGACATGACCCTGCTGCCCACTGGCCGCGCCGGCGTCGTCGACTTCGCCGGCGCCGTGTTCCAGGAACTCACACCGTTCCAGATGACCTTCCGCGTCAGCGACCACTTCCCACTGTGGTGCGAGTTCAGCACCGATCGGAGCCAGGAAGCGCTGGCCGGCGTGCTGGGGGTGGATCCGGATCGCCCGGATCCATTCGAAGATGTAAGTGATTGAGTTTCTACAGCTACCAATTCCAACGAACCGGAGCAGGCCTTTGAATCAGAAAGTACCGCTACGCTCTATTCTCAGAACTGCGGCCGTCTGTTCGCCGTTGTTGCTGGCCACCGGGTGCGCTACCGAGATCGTCGTTACGGGATCCTCATGCAGCGCGTCTCCATGTGCTGGATTCCCGGTGCGCATGCCGGTGACGGTCCTCGTTACCGAGGTCACCGAGTTTCGCCTCAAGCCAGACGCAGATGAGTCGCTCGGCTGGTTGTGTTCGAACGAAAGCCGTCAATCGTTCGAGGCCTTGCCGATCGGCGACCTATATTTCGTAAACTACGACGCAGGCTGGCTTGCCAAAACGGAATTCAATGCCCAATTCCATGAGAACGGAATCCTGAAGTCGATCAGCATCAACGGCGATCCGTCTCAGGTTGTCGAATCGTCCGCCGGACTGATTGAAGCAGCTCTGCCCATCGCCTTTCCAGACCGCATTGCCGAAGCCGAGGGTTTGACAACGAACAATCGCGACCTGAGCGCGCGCAAGAAACAGAACTGCTTGAAAACAAAAACCACGCGAACTGTCGAGCGGTTTAAAGTCGGAGGGTGATCAATGTGGAACTGGACGCACCAGATCAACTAAGGCGCAGCGAAGTACCTACGCTGCGTCCATGCCGCGGCCCCACTTGTATTCGAAGGACAAGCGCAATGCCCATCAGGTTCCTTTCTGCGGTTATCGTGGCGCTGCTGCTCACAGGATGCTCCGGAATGCCTGAAAACATGCCCGAACCCGACAAGGTCACCTCGCTCGATCGCTGCCCCGACAGCCCGAATTGCGTTTCCAGTGCCGAAGAGCCGGGCGATTCCCACTACATCGCCCCGATCCGCATTCAGGGCGATCCGGGAGCGGCCTGGCAGGCGCTCCGGGGCATTCTCGACGACGACCGGAGTTTCGAGATCGTTGCTTCGAGCGACCGGTACATTCGGGCCGTCGCGACCACCCGGATCCTGCGATTCAAGGACGACGTCGAGTTCCTGCTCGACCGCTCGGCCGGGACCATCGCCATGCGCTCGGCGTCGCGCATCGGCTATTCCGACCTCGGCAAGAACCGGAGTCGGATGGAAGACCTGCGCGCTGCACTGGTCGACGCCGGAGTGGCCCGATCCGCGCAGTGAATCCGCCCGGACGCTAACCGCTCCGCCGCACACGCCCCGGCCGCCAGCATTTTTTTGCGTCGGGGTCCCCTTCCCTACCGCGCTGCTTCTCGACGATCGCCGTCATCGAAGATTCGCCCGAGCGGACCGGCGACGCGATCCGCTGCGCCGCCCCGGGTCCGCATCAGGGTCCGGAACGCCCGGATTCAGGCTCTTTCACGATCTTTCAACCATTCTGAAGGATCGAGCGCCCCCCGCCTTCTACCTTGATCTGGCGCCGCCGATGCGCGTGCAGACAACGGCGCACCCGAACCCGATCCTCAACGAGAAGGAGTGCATGCCGATGTTCGATCCGCCGCCCGTCGGCCCGACGGCCGCCATGCTGTCGTCCCTGGTGCTTGCCGCTGCCGGTCCCGCCTCGGGGTCCGAGCTTCCCGCGGTCGTGGAACTGACCGACCTGAACACGCCCGGCAGCCTCGACGGCATCACGTTTCCCGGGACCACGGCGTTCGAGACGCTCGGTGCGGCGGTCAGCGCCGCCGGCGACCTGAACGGGGATGGATTCGTCGACCTTGCCATCGGCGCCCCCGGCAGCGATGCCGGCGGCCCCGACCGGGGCACGGCATACGTGCTGTTCGGCGGGCCCGGCGGTTTTCCGACCACCCTCGCGCCGGGCGATTTCGATGGCATCAGCGGGCTGGTGATCCACGGCATCCGCGACCTGTCCCTGACGGGCAGCGCGATCGGTCCGGCCGGCGACCTCAACGGCGACGGGCTGGACGATCTGGCGCTGAGCGCGCCGTCGACATTCACCGGCACGGTGTCCGGGGGCGGCGAAACCTACGTGGTGTTCGGTCGCGACGACGGCGGCTTCCCAGCGGTGATCGAGCTTGCCGAGCTCGGCGGCACCGGCCCGAACGCCACCCCGGGCGTCACGATCCGGGGGGCGGTGCCGATCGGCCGCGCCGGCTATTCGATCGACGGCGGCGGAGACTTCAACGCCGACGGCGTCGAAGACCTGCTGATCGGCATCCTCGATGCCCCCGCCGCGCCCGGTGGCAGCCGTCGCGGCCAGGTGGCGGTGCTGTTCGGTCGTGACGACGGCGGCTTCCCGGCGATCATCGAACTCGCTGACCTCAACGGCACCGGTCCGAACGCCGCGGCCGGCACCCTGATCAACGGCGCGACGGACAACGAACGGATCGGCGGCCGGGTCCGCAACGTCGGTGACGTCAATGGTGACGGCGTCGACGACCTGTTCATCGGCAACGGCATCCGTAATCCCATCGGCATCCACAACTACCTGATCTACGGCTCCGCTTCGCTGCCCGCGATCATCGAACTGGCCGACCTCAACGGCAGCGGCCCCACGGCCGCTCGCGGCACGACCGTGACCTGCGCGGGGGTCTGCGCCGAAGCCGTCGGGGCGGTCGGTGACTTCAATGCCGACGGGACGGCCGACTTCGGTGTCGGAGAAATCTTCCGCAGTTCGAACGGGATCAGCAGCGGGGCCGCCTACATCGTCTTCGGCAGCCCGGACGACAGCCTGCCGGCGACCATCGAACTCGACGCCGTCAACGGCTCGGGCCCGACCGCCGCGGCCGGCGTCCGGATCGATGGCGCGCGGGCATTCGATTTCGCCGGCAACGCGATCGCTCCGGCCGGCGACGTCAACGCAGACGGATTCCAGGACGTACTCGTCGCCGCGTCACGGGGCGACACCACCCGAACCGAGGCCGGCATCACCTATGTCGTGTTCGGCGGCCCGCCCAACGCCGGCGAGACGACCATCGACCTGGGCAACTTCGACCAGCCCGGCGCGACCGCAACCGGGGGCCTGCAGATCAACGGCGTGGCCGTGTTCGATCAGAGCGGGGAACAGGTGACTTCGGTCGGTGACCTCAACGGCGATGGCGGCGTCGACCTGGTGATCGGTGCGCCCAACGCAGATCGCACGGGCGGCACCGATGCCGGCGAAGCCTACGTGGTCTTCGGTGCGCCGGTGCTCGATATCGCGGTGTCGAAATCCAACGGCGCGAACTTCGTCCGGCCCGGCGAGAGCGTGACGTACACGATGGTGGTCGACAACCTCACCAACGCCGTCATCGACGGCGTGGTCGTCGAAGACATCCTTCCGGCCACGCTCGACGACCAGTCGACCGCCTGGACGTGCTCGGCCGAGCCGGGATCGGTCTGCGGCGATGCGTCGGGAACCGGCGACATCCAGACCACCGTCGATCTGGGCAGCTTCGGGCGGGTGGTCTTCGAACTGGTGGCCACCGTCATCGGCGAGGAGTCCGAAGTCGTGGTCAATACGATCACGGCCTCGTTGCCGTCGGGCGTACCGGACGCCGACCCGACCGACAACCTGTCCACCGATCGCGACCCGATCGGCCTGTTCATCGACGGATTCGAACACTCCGATGCGGACCTGAACCGATGAGTCATCCCATGCAGAACGCACGCCTCGCGCGGGCAGCCCGGCCGGGATCGGCCATTGTCCTGACCTGCCTCGTCGCGCTCCTCGGCATTTCAGCGCACGCGCAGGACTTCCCGCCGGCGATCGACCTGAAGACGCTGGAACCCACCGGCGGGTTCGAGATCGAGGGGGATATACCGACGGAAGGCTTCGGCGAAAGCGTCGATCCGATCGGCGACATCAACGACGACGGCATCGACGACCTGCTCATCGGCGCACCGGAACTGTTCGGCGCCATGCAGACCGGCCGGGCCTACGTCGTCTTCGGACGCGACAACGGGTTCCCGGCGTTCTGGCAGTCGGACGATCTCGACGGCACGAACGGGTTCGTGATCGACGGCGAAGAAGGCGACGACCTGGCCGGCCAATCGGTCGGCGCGGCCGGCGACATCAACGGCGACGGCATCGCGGACCTGGTCATCGGCGCGGCGGAAGCCGATCCCAACGGCTTTAGCTCCGGCCGGGCCTACGTGCTGTTCGGATCCCGTGACTCGTTCGAGCCGCTTGTCGACCTCGGCCGGCTGGATGGCACGAACGGCTTCGCAGTGTCCGGCGAGGCGGCATTCGACCGCGCCGGCGGCGCCGTGGCCGGAATCGGCGATTTCAACGGCGACGGCATCGACGACCTGGGCATCGGAGCGACCGGTCTCGACCTCAACGGCGATCAGTCCGGTGCCGTCTACGTGCTGTTCGGAAGCGACCGCGGCTGGCCGGGCGTGGTGGAGCTCTCGGATCTCGATGGCCGCAACGGCATCGTGCTGGTCGGCGCAGCTGCCGGCGACCTGGCCGGGCGGACGGTCGACCGGGCCGGCGACATCAACGGCGACGGAATCGACGATCTCGTGCTCGGCGCGGACAGCGCCACGCCGAACGGCGACCCGTCCCGGGACGGCGCGGGCCGCGGCTACGTGGTCTTCGGCACGCAGCGGATGTTTCCGGATCGCCGGGTGGACCTGGACGACATCGACGGCATATCCGGCGTAGCGTTCAATGGCGAGAACTTCGAGGACAGCGCGGGACGATCGGTTGCCGGCATCGGCGACGTCGACAACGACGGGTTCGACGATCTCGCCATCGGCGCGCCGTTCGCCGATCCGGACGGCAACAATACCGGGCGGGTGTATGTCGTCTTCGGCACCGACGCGCCCTGGCCGGCGTCGATCGAGCTGTCGGACCTCGGCGGCACAGACGGCTTCATTCTCGACGGGGCCGATCCCACCGGCATCGCCGGCTTTGCAGTTGCCGGTGCAGGCGACCTCGACCAGGATGGCATCGACGACCTGGTGGTCGGCGCCAGCGGAACCGGCGACAACGCAGGCACGGCCTACGTCGTCTTCGGATCCACGACGCTCTTTCCGACACCGCGGTCGCTGGGCAGCCTGGACGGAAACAACGGCTTCTCACTGACCGGTGACGATCCGTATGCGTTCGCCGGGCGATCCGTGGCCGGCGGCGGCGACCTCGACAACGACGGCATCGCCGACCTGTTCATCGGCGCGCCAGCGCTGGTCGGCCCCGATCCGACGCAGCCCGGCTCGACCTACGTGATCTTCGGCGGCGATCCGGGGTTGCTGTTCCGCGACGGGTTCGAGGACTGACGAACGACGGCACGGCGGCGCATCGGCAGCCGGTATCGATTTCCGTCAGAATGATCGGAACGGCCGACACGACGGGCCGGACTCCCATCGCAATCGGACGTCGTTCACGCATGGCCGGAAGCCTCGTACTGCTCCTCGACGACATCGCCACCGTCCTCGACGACGTGTCGGTGATGACCAAGGTCGCGGCCAAGAAGACCGCCGGGGTGCTCGGCGACGACCTGGCGCTGAACGCCGAGCAGGTCGCCGGCGTGAAAGCCAACCGGGAGCTGCCCGTGGTCTGGGCCGTGGCCAGGGGCTCGGCGTTGAACAAGGTCATCATCGTGCCGGCCGCGCTGCTGATCAGCGCCTTCGCGCCGTGGGCGGTCACCGTGCTGTTGATGATCGGCGGGGCCTTCCTGTGCTATGAGGGCGCCCACAAGCTGGCGCACAAGTTCCTGCACCGGGAGGAAGCCGAGGCCGACAAGGCGAAGATCAAGCAAGCGTTGGCCGACCCGAAGGTCGATTTCAAGGAACTCGAGAAGGACAAGATCAAGGGCGCGATCCGCACCGACTTCATCCTCTCGGCCGAGATCATCGTGATCTCGCTCGGCACCGTGGCTGAAAAGCCCTTCGCCACCCAGCTGGGCGTGCTGATCGCGATTGCGGTGCTGGTCACGGTCGGGGTCTACGGGCTGGTGGCGGGGATCGTCAAGCTCGACGACGCCGGACTGGCGCTGGCGAAGAAGTCGAGCGCCTTCGCGCAGAAGCTCGGCAGCGCGCTGCTCACCCTCGCGCCGTGGCTGATGCGCTTCCTGTCCGTCGCCGGCACCGCCGCGATGTTCCTGGTCGGCGGCGGCATCGTCTCGCACGGTATCCCGGCCCTGCACCACATCAACGAAGCGCTGGTCGACGGTCTGGCCCAACCCTGGCTGACGCTCGCGAACATGGGCTGGACCGCCCTGGTCGGGATCGCGCTCGGCGCCGTCGTCCTCGCCGTGATCACGCTGGGCGGCAAGCTGTTCGGCGGCGAACAGGACGCGTCGAACAAGGCGCGCTGAACGCGCCGCGGCCAAGCCTCCAGCCTCACCGCAGGACCGTCACCCTCGACCAAGGTCGACCCTGTCCCGCCGGACTTCCCGGTCACGTGAAGCTATAACTAAGGGATTGTGTCCGGCGCGCAAAATTTGCCCGCATCGACACCCCCGATTTGCCGAAAACCTGCCGTATTCACGCCGTTTCGAGGAGCCCCACCACCGATGAGCCTTTACACCGACTACCTCGCCGAAATCGACCAGCGCAAACTCCAGGGACTTCACCCCAAGCCCATCGATGATGGTGCGCTGACCCGGGAAATCATCGAACAGATCAGGGATTCGGGCCACGAGCACCGCCAGGATTCGCTGAAGTTCTTCATCTACAACACGCTGCCCGGCACGACCTCGGCCGCGGTCGAGAAAGCGCAGCTCCTGAAGGCCATCCTTCTCGGCGAGGCCGACGTCGCGGAAATATCCGAGGATTTCGCCTTCGAATTGCTGTCCCACATGAAGGGTGGTCCCTCGGTCGAAGTGCTGCTGGACCTTGCCCTGGGCGACAACGCCGACCTGGCCGGCAAGGCCGCCGACGTGCTCAAGACCCAGGTCTTCCTGTACGAGGCCGACACGGATCGACTCAAGGCGGCCCATGCCGCCGGCAATGCCGTGGCCACCGACATTCTCGAGAGCTACGCCCGGGCCGAATTCTTCACCCGCCTGCCGGACGTCGACGAAGAAATCCAGGTGGTGACTTACATCGCCGCTGAAGGCGATATCTCCACCGACCTGCTCTCACCGGGCAACCAGGCGCACTCACGCTCGGACCGCGAGCTGCACGGCAAGTGCATGATCACGCCGGACGCCCAGGCCGAGATCCAGGCGCTGCAGGCCCAGCACCCGGACAAGCGCGTGATGCTGATTGCCGAGAAGGGCACGATGGTCGTCGGCTCCTCGCGCATGTCCGGCGTCAACAACGTGGCGCTGTGGACCGGCAAGCAGGCCAGCCCCTACGTGCCCTTCGTCAACATCGCACCGGTCGTCGCCGGCACCTACGGCATCTCGCCGATCTTCCTGACCACCGTGGACGTCACCGGCGGCATCGGCCTGGACCTCCGCAACTGGGCTCGCAAGGCCGACGCCGATGGAAATCCGGTGCTGGACGCCGACGGCAATCCGATTCTGGAAGAGGTCTACTCGGTGTCCACCGGCACCGTGCTGACGATCAACTCGAAGACCAAGAAGCTCTACGACGAAAGCGGCGAGAAGGAACTGGCCGACATCCGCGCGGCGTTCACCGACCGCAAGATGGAATTCATGCGCGCCGGCGGCTCCTACGCCGTGGTCTTCGGCAAGAAGCTGCAGACCCTGGCCGCCGAAACCCTGGGCATCGAAGCCCCGGCCGTGTTTGCGCCTTCGCGACTGGTCAGCCACGAAGGCCAGGGCCTGACCGCCGTCGAGAAGATCTTCAACAAGAATGCCCTGGGCGTTCCCGAAGGACAGGTACTGCACGCCGGCTCCGACGTCCGCGTCCAGGTCAACATCGTCGGCTCGCAGGACACCACCGGCCTGATGACCTCGCAGGAACTCGAGGCCATGGCGGCCACGGTCATCTCGCCGACCGTCGACGGCGCCTTCCAGTCCGGCTGCCACACCGCCTCCGTGTGGGACCTGAAAGCGCAGAAGAACACACCGAAACTGATGGCCTTCATGAACAAGTTCGGCCTGATCACCGCGCGTGACCCCAAGGGCGAGTACCACCCGCTGACCGACGTCATCCACAAGGTCCTCAACGACATCACCGTCGACGACGGGTCGATCATCATCGGCGGCGACTCGCACACCCGCATGTCCAAGGGCGTGGCCTTCGGTGCCGACTCCGGGACCGTTGCGCTGGCCCTGGCCACGGGCGAAGCCTCGATGCCGATCCCCGAATCGGTCAAGGTGACCTTCAAGGGCAAGATGGCCGACCACATGGACTTCCGCGACGTCGTCCACGCCACCCAGTCGCAGATGCTCGACCAGTTCGGCGACAACGTGTTCCAGGGCCGGGTGATCGAAGTCCACATCGGGACCTTGCTGGCCGACCAGGCCTTCACCTTCACCGACTGGACGGCCGAGATGAAAGCCAAGGCCTCGGTCTGCATTTCCGAAGACGCCACGCTGATCGAGTCGCTGGAGCTCGCCAAGTCGCGCATCCAGGGCATGATCGACGCCGGTATGGACAACGACAAGCAGATGCTCCAGGGCCTGATCGACCGCGCCAATCAACGCATCGACGAAATCCGCTCCGGCACCCAGCCGGCGCTGCGTCCGGACGACAACGCCAAGTACTTCGCCGAAGTCGTCATCGACCTGGACCAGATCGTCGAGCCGATGATCGCCGACCCGGACGTTCAGAACCCGGACGTCTCGAAACGCTACACGCACGACACGATCCGTCCGATCTCCTACTACAAAGCGGAGAAGAAGGTCGACCTCGGTTTCGTCGGCTCCTGCATGGTCCACAAGGGCGACATGAAGATCGTCGCCCAGATGCTGCGCAATCTCGAGAAGGACAAGGGCGAAGTCACCTTCAACGCCCCGCTCGTGGTCGCCGCCCCGACCTACAACATCATCGATGAGCTGAAGGCCGAAGGCGACTGGGACGTGCTGCAGAAGTACTCGGGCTTCGAATTCGACGACAACGCGCCGAAGAGCGAAGCACGCACGGAGTACGAGAACATCCTGTACCTGGAACGCCCGGGCTGCAACCTGTGCATGGGCAACCAGGAAAAGGCCGCCAGGGGCGACACCGTGCTGGCCACCTCGACCCGCCTGTTCAAGGGCCGCGTCGTCGAAGACGCCGACGACAAGACTGGCGAGTCGCTGCTGGCCTCGACGCCGGTGGTCGTGCTGTCGGCCATCCTCGGCCGAACCCCGACCTTGGACGAATATACCGAGGCCGTCGAAGGCATCGACCTGACGAAGTTCGCGCCACCCCAGCAGAAACCGCTGGATCCGAAGTCTGTCCACTTCTGATTGCAATCCGCAAGACGCGGAGATTTCACCAGGGGCGTCCTTTCGGGCGCCCTTTCTTGTCGAGAAGCTTCAAGACCCGGACCCACTGCAGTCAACGCGCGAGACACTCGATCCGACGCCGCATTCATCGACTTCACGCACGCTCGACGCACCCACCATTGGATCGGTGCACCCCTGGAAGCCACGATCACGGCCCTGACTCGGAGACATCGAATGAAGATTTCGCACACACGCGCCATTCACTGGACGTTCCTGCTTATTGCGCTGCTGGGGCCCGCTGCGGCGATGGCGCAAGAAGACACTCCCTTACGCATTGCCATCGTGGACATGGAACGCATCGTGTTCGAAAGCCGTGCGGGTCAAGACTTGCAGTCAAGACTGGAGGGGTTCAGGCAATCGGCTCAATCGGAACTCACGGCCATGCAGGAACGCGCTCAGGACCTGCAAAAGCGCGCGAGCGAGGCTGCCGCAACGCCGACCGGCGCGGGACTTGCCGAGCTTCGGCGGGAGCTGGAAGAAGTCGGCGCGCAGATCCAACGGCGGCAGGAGGACCTCCAGCGTGAGATGGAGCGGATACAAACCCAGGGGCTGCAGCAGAT
>Ga0102938_10001090_pt1 | contig 20608 bp, 15 predicted proteins | sample SalPonR2_B_D2_MG_FD_84516 | JGI IMG/M metagenome (GOLD analysis project Ga0102938, IMG submission 84516) | Salt pond soil microbial communities from South San Francisco under conditions of wetland restoration - Salt Pond MetaG R2_B_D2_MG | ecosystem: Environmental > Aquatic > Marine >... | reverse complement strand
CTGTGCTCTGTTCTGTGCTCATTTCAACTCCTCAGGATTCACTTTTATTGGCAGATCATGGTAGCGAATACCGGTTGCGTTGTACACTGCATTGGCAATCGCCGGTGCTATCAACTCCAAAGCGGGCTCTCCAATTCCCTTGGCCTTCGAAGGGGACTGGGGGTCCGGATTTTCTACTATTATACCGGTCATATCAGGCAAATCGCGGGCCTTCGGTATTTTATAGTGGTTCAGGTCCATATGTACAAATTTTCCATCTTCTATCTCCAATTCCTCGGAGAGAGCCATCCCCGCCCCCTGGGCTATACCTCCATACATCTGGCCAAGTACCATCGCCCGATTGACCGCGCGGCCGATATCGTGTCCGGCAACAATATTATCCAGCGTAATTTTACCAGTCTTTTTGTTCACCCTCAGTTCCACCGCCTGACAGCTGTACACATAGGTGAAGTAGGCATCTCCCTGCCCTGTTTCCTCATCCCAGGATACATCCGGAGCTTGAAATGAACCAAAGGCATAGGGGTATACCCGTTTCAGGAACAGGTGATTCATCGCTTCGTCCCAGGTAATCCGAGAGTCATCATCCGGACCGAGGATACAATCCTGTTCAAACCGCACCTCATCGGGTCGGCACTGCAGTACATCAAATAAGTTATCGGCGATAAGTTTCTTGAGTTTCCGGGCCGCAATTGTAACCGCCCCGCCCCCCATTATTGTTCCGCGGGTGGCTACGGTGGTTCCTCCGTCGGGAATATTGCTGGTGGAGGACCTCTTGTACTTAATGCGGTTCAAATTCACCCCAAGTTGCTCTGCAAGGAGGAGCATCATTACGGACTCAGAACCCTGACCGTTTTCGTGGATACCGGTTTCAAGGAGAATCGAGCCGTCGAATTGACAGTTAATTACACTTGAGCAAAAATCCATTCCCTCAGCACCCAGGCTTGAACCCCGGTAGCTAATCGAAAGCCCTATTCCATACAGATCTTCCCCCTCTGAAACGCCCCGGGAAGATTGTGCACGTTTCTCCTCGTAGCCGATCTCGGAGGCCACCCTGTCCATTACCTTTTCGAGGCTTACCGTATGGGTATCGAGCACCTGTCCGGTAACCGTTTCTCCGTCCTGCTTTACCATATTGAGTCGTCGATACTCAAGGGGGCTGAGGCCGAGCCTCTCTGCGGCGATGTCACTGATTTGTTCTACTGCGAAGTTGACCTGGGGAGATCCGAATCCGCGCATCGCACCGGTAACCGGGTTGTTGGTTGCCCCACAGAGTACATCGGCGTGAACATTATCCACAGCATAGGGGCCGAAACACTGAGCGGTGGACCTCCAGTTGACCCATGGGCTAACCGACAAATATGGCCCCCCGTCGGAGATCATCCTCACCTGGACCGCCTTTACCCGTCCGCTTTTCTCTAAGCCCACTTTGTATTTCATACGGTAGGGATGCCGTTTATAGCTCTCACGGAAGGACCATTCCCGGGTGTAGGTAAGCTTCACCGGCCGGTTGAGCAGCCGGGCGGCCATAGCAGCCCTGGCACACACTATTGCGGCGGTATCATCTTTACCGCCGAAGCCTCCCCCCATAGGGGGCTGGTAGACTTCAATATTCGACAGGGGCTCACCGAGAATAGCCCCCACAAAGCGACGGGTGCTAAAGGGGTGCTGCATACTGCCATAGACTTCCATTACACCATCCTGACGGGGAACACACACCGACGCCTCCGGTTCCATATAGGAGTGTTCAATACTCTGGGTAGAAAACTCTTCCTCCAGCACAAGGTCACACTTTTCAAGTTCCCCGGCAGCATCCCCGCGCCGCATTTTGTGGTGGTTCATAAGGTTTGAGTTTTTAATCTCCCGCACCACCGGACTATCAGAAGCAAGGGCCTCTTCCGGATCGGTCACCGGAGGAAGCGGATCGGCGCTTATCTTTACCTTCCCCGCCGCAGCTAAGGCCTGGTCCCGGGTTTCAGCTACCACCAGGGCAAGGACATCCCCTGCATACATGATTTTCTTTTCTGCAAACATGCAGTAGTCCTGCTCAATCTGACCAAAACGAACAGAGCCCGGTACATCCTCCGCTGTAAAAACGGCTATCACCCCGGGAGCTCCCAGCGCATCACTTTTATCGACCTTCACATTTTCCGCGTGAATATATTCACTGTATACAGGGGCCGCATGGGCCATATTAAAAAACTTTAAATCATCACTGTATTTTGCTCTCCCCGTTACTTTTCCATATGCATCGTTCCGAAATACTTTTCCGGAGGGTACCTTCATTCCATTACTCCTCGAGAGTTTTGCAACAGTTTACAACAATTTTTTGCTTGTATCAATAAAATTTATCTGGACAAGTAAGTAGTTTGTTGTATAATGTTGCGAAATAGTAAAGTGATAAACTAATTTATTCAAGGTAGAGGTATTGTATGAGTAACACTGACGCTGCTACAAGTTCACAGGGAGGAGATCAAGCGATTGAGCTTCTTTATCAGCTTGAAGACCGCCCTCCCTTTTTTGAGTCGCTCTTTGCTGCATTGCAGCATCTTCTGGCAATTTTTGTCGCAATTGTAACACCGCCGACCATCATTTGCGGTGTATTGGGTCTTCCTATCGAAATTACTTCCTACATCATCAGCATGGCGCTGGTTGTATCGGGTGTATCTACTTTCATTCAGGCTAAACGCTTCGGTCCGATTGGTTCCGGTCTTCTGAGTATTCAGGGCACCAGTTTCACCTTCCTCGGCGCAATTATCGCCACCGGCAGCAGTATTATGTCTGCGGGTGGGTCTCCGGAAATGGCCCTCACCACAATTTTTGGTGTCTGTTTTTTAGGCTCCTTTGTTGAGATGATCTTCAGCCGTTTTCTTAGGTTTCTAAAGAAAATAATTACTCCCCTGGTAAGCGGTATCGTAGTTACTTTAATAGGGCTTTCCCTTATTAAAGTAGGTATCACCGACATCGGCGGTGGGGCCGCGGCCCAGGGCAGCGAGTCCTTCGGCAGCCTCACAAACCTTATGCTGGCAGGTATCGTACTGATAACCATTGTAATTTTTAACCGCAGTAAAAACGGGTTCCTTAGGATGAGCGCCATCGTAATCGGCCTTGTAATTGGATATATTATTGCAGCTTTTATGGGAATGGTAGACTTCAGCAAACTGAAGGATCTCAGCCTACTGAACCTTCCTGTTCCCTTCAAATTCGGTTTTTTCAAGTTTAATCTATCGGCCTTTATAACAATCGCCCTGCTCTATCTTATCACCACTGTTGAATCCATCGGCGACTTAACCGCTACTTCGATGGTTTCAGGGCAACCGATTGAGGGCGACAAATACATCAAAACCATCTCCGGCGGAGTTATGGGCGACGGCTTCAACTCCGCTCTGGCAGCGGTGTTCAACTCCTTCCCCAATACCACCTTTAGTCAGAATAACGGTGTAATTCAGCTCACTGGTGTGGCGAGTCGTTACGTCGGTTACTTTATCGCAGGACTGCTGGTGCTGTTCGGAATGTTTCCGGTGATCGGCGGTGTGTTCTCACTTATTCCAGCCCCGGTACTCGGTGGAGCTACTATCATTATGTTTGGTACTGTTGCCGCTTCCGGCATTAAGATTATCGCATCAAGTATTATTGACCGCCGGGGTATCCTGATAATGGCAATATCCTTTGGCCTCGGTCTTGGAGTATTGCTGGTCCCTGAGGTGGTACGTTACTTTCCCGGAGTTCTGAACTCAATTTTCAGCGACTCAATCACCACCGGCGGTCTCACCGCAATTTTCCTTAACATCGTGCTTCCCCGTTCGTATAGAAGCCAGAAGGTACACGACAATCTGCGCACCGATCTTCCGTAAATTTCACAGTTAAATTTCACCGATAAAAAATGAATGCTGCCGGCTTAATATGCACTGCCGGCAGCCTTTTTTTGCAGTCAACCACCCCGGGTTAATCCCATGTACTTAACCCCATGGGCTTAAACAGCCAGGGTAAAGATACTCCAACCTTATAAAGAAATCTCCCGCCCCTCAACCTCGCTTACCAGTGCCTCAAAAAGTGTAATCACATCCTTGTTCATCTTCCGCAGCGAAGTGGAAAGCTTGCGGGCAATTTGCATTGTAATCTTAAAGCCCATATACGGATTTTCTTCACAAAACTGAAGAAAGTCGTAGCGGGCCAGTGAAAAAAGTGTGATATCGCTTTCGGCAACCACCGTAGCCGATCGCTTGTCCTTATCAATCAAAGCCAGCTCGCCAAAATACACATTGTCGTTCTCATGCAGTATCACTACCGTATAGGGCTGGTTCTGCAGTGTTGTTTTCTGAATACGCACGGTTCCCGAAAGCAAAATATACAGGCTGTCCCCCAAATCTCCTTCCTGGATTACACACTCACCCTTGCGGGCCGTTTTAATCGCACAAAGCTGAAAAATCTTCTCCAGAGCCTCGGGATCTTCGGCGAAATCTTCAAAAAGTTTTATTTGCTTTAAGCGCGCCTCTTTTTTGCTATCCATTCTAAAAGCTCCTTATTCCGCCTTGCTCGAACCCAATTCAATGACAATAGCCTTCGAGTTTTTCAGCACAGTATACTCCCTCCCGGGATTAATGACCGGTTTGTTCGGAACCAGCTCTTTTACCGTCCGAAGATTATCTACCAGTTTTGATATATCCGGTGTCATCTGAGCGTCATTCAAGGCTTCACGCTTCCGCTGATAAAAGTTACCGGTATTCTCCAATAATCCGATACAGATCGACCCGTAGGTAGCATTATAAAAATCGATCAGCTTTCCAAAGGGCCCATCAATGAGCCATTCCGGTATTGCCCGTATCTCCAGTCCCTGCCCATGCCGGGGTGAAAGGAGGTCTTGCAGAACATGGGAAACCCCAGAGGCGGAGGAAGCATTGGCGAGAATCATTTTTGAATACTCCCTCGAGAGAATAATTTCATCACAATTGGCCAGTTTCAAATACTTTTCAAACTTATCATCCAGAAGCTCGGCGGCAACATATACCTGTTTGGTAAGCGACTCTATTGTCAAAACGGCCATTACCGTACGGGAGTCCACCTCCTGCTGTGAATAATTCTGGGCAAAGTCGGCCAGAATTATGACCCTCGCGGCTTTATGAATATTTGCCCTTCGCAGGGTTTCCTCTTCAATATAGTCGCCGTTGATATATTGAATTCCCTGAAAACTTGGATGCTGGAGAACCGGCTGCATAGCCTCATGCCCTACATTGTTGATCAATACCAGATCTCCCACACTATACTGGGGGTTTACCGAAAGTATTCCCTCTATCACTCGATCGAGTTCTCTCCGCCAGCCACAAATAATGAAGTGGTTTTGTAGATTTTTCAATTTTAACAAGCCCTCCCTGCGGCGCATCTGTTGTTCAACTAAAAAAGAGGCGATTTGTCCGGTAACCGCCGCCATTACTATGACCCCCATTCCCATCAGGAGCAATCCGACAATTTTCCCTCCAAAGGTAATAGGAGTTTTATCACCGTAGCCTACAGTGGTAATGGTTACGATCGAATACCAGAAGGTATCCCATAAATTTTGAAATCCAGAATTGATATCTCTCTCAAATACAATAATTCCACCCATCGAAGCGGTGATGAGTAGAATAAGGAACAGTGCTACCCTGGTTTTTATTGAACTCACAAGCCCCAATAGCCAGTTTGAAAATCGGGTTTTTCTCCGTATACGATCCGCCTGCTGCTTCTTTTGATGAGCAGCCTCGGCGGATGCGGCTTCTACGTTCTTAATAGCAGGCCGCCGCACTTCCGCAATAGAGTCAAATAAGGCGGTACGCCGCTGTGGTACTGTTGTCAAGCGTATGTAAAAGGCATCTATATCAATAACAGGAACTTTCCCCGCGCTGCTCGCGGTACTTCCGAGTACCAGGGGCACTTCTTCCTGAACTTCTCCCTGTTCTTCCCGCAGGCCCTCCGGTGTATAACTCTTCTCCTCATATACATTGTCCACAACCATACCGGTCTTAATATTATCGGAGGCAAACTGCAGAATGTACTTTCCCTTTCGCTGGGCCGGAATACCGAAAAAATCGATCCCATAGACAACTTCCGTATCGGGACACGTTTCCAGAGACTGAACATCCTCTAGAGCATCGCTTTCGATGCCGAAATAGAGATTGGCTATGCGTATGACCTTTACTTCACGTGTGGTATCTTTCACTATGTAATTAATATCGAACCATTCTCCAGGAAAATTAACTGAATGGTACAAATCTTGTGGGATGCCGGCAGCTGCTGATAGAGATACAGAAAAGCACTCGCTGAAAGCGAGTGTTCGATTTTAAGAGGTTATATCATCGGAGGTAATACATGCATATGCGCTGTGGTTGTGGATTGATTCGTAATTTTCAACTTCTACTCTAAAAAGATCTATTCGCGGGTCAGTTTTCAGTTTGACGGCGACTTCCCGGGCTGCATCTTCAACAAAACGAGGATTATCGTAGGCTTTTTCTGTAACATATTTTTCATCCTGCCGTTTTAGGATAGTGAACAGCGGTGACGAGGCCGAAGCCTCCGCCAGTTCTATCAGCTCTTCGTACCAGATAAAATGCTTGGTGTGGACACGTATTCGGATTATTCCACGCTGATTGTGGGCACCGTAGTCACTAATCTCTTTAGAGCAAGGGCAGAGGTTTGTTACCGGCACTTCAACGGAGAACCACATTTCCAAATGGCCGTCCCGCTCGGCCTCGAGACGACAAGTGTACTCCATCAGGCTTTTAATTCCGCTCACCGGGGCTGCCTTGCGAATGAAATAGGGAAACGTGATGTCTATATGGGCGGTATCGCACTCAAAGGTTTTCCGCATATCATCGAGGATTTCGTCCAGGTCGCTGGGCCAGAGTTTGACCGTATGCCGTTCCAGTACTTCTACAAAACGGCTCATGTGGGTACCGCGCTCGTGGTGGGGCAGATCGACATACAAATTCATCGAGGCAATAGTGTGTTGCCGTTCGCTCCGTCGGTCAAGAACCGATATGGGATAGCGAAGGCCCTTTACCCCGACCTTCCGGATACCTACTTTCCTCATATCCGTTTCACTCTGAATATCTTTTAGATCCTCCGGCTTATTCATATACCTACCGCTTAACTGCTTTTATTCATCCCGTCGAAGAGTTACAAAACTTGTATCTGTTTCCCAAAGGACTACTTCCCACAACCTATAATTTTCTCCCTTTAAGGGAGCTTCCAGGCGGTCCCAAATCCACTGGGCCATATTTTCAGTGGTGGATTGGGGAATAATATCATTTAAATAGCTATGATCAAGTACATTTATAACCCTTTCTTTTACTTCTTTTTTAAGAACGGTAAAATCCAGTACCATGCCGTCCTCGGCGGGGGTCCCTTTAATGGTGATACGCAGACGGTAGGTGTGACCATGGAGGGTCTCGCATTTTCCATGGTAATCAACTATATTGTGGGCGGCATCAAACTTAAAATCTTTTGAAACATACATACTCATAGTGGTATAAAGATAATGCAGAAGAGGTCCGAGAGCAAGTATCCTTCAAAGGTGTATGCCCTGCCGGGCACCAATATAGAAGGGGCTGCCCGAATTATTATCAGACAGCCCCTTGGGATTTAAGAATAATATGTTTTACTTACATGAGCTGCTGAATTTGCCGGCCGAGTTCAGGATTTTGTCGCATCGCCTGCACAATTTGATTGAACTTCTGTACTGTCATATCGTGTTCACGGACTTTCTCTACCATTTCCTTCTGACTTTCCTGCTGTATTGTCTGAATCTGCTTTGCAAGATCGTTGAACTCTTGGGTTTCCTCTTTACTCTCGTCATCGGCCTTCTGCTTGTTTTCATTTTGACGGGCGGAATAGAGGGTGTTAAAGCGCTCTTTGCTCATAGAAGAATCGGAAAAAGCATCCTCTATTTTCTGGTTCGAATCGGTTTGCACCGTTTGCACATCTTCCATCACCCGGGCGAACTTCTTCAACTCGGAGTCTTTGAAAGAGGTGGTATCCGAAGCGTTATCATTTGATTGTGCAGTAAGTGGTACGATAAAAATAAGGAAAAGTACCGCAAGGATGGCTACAGGAGCCCCCTTCTTAATTAAATGTGATAGCATGTATATACAGCCTCCTAAAAATGTTTCTCAGGCCACAAGCTAATAACCACAGGGACCTATCGTCAAGCTGAAATATCAAATTGCTCCGTCAAATTGAAAAGAAGGCTAAGACAGGACCGGCATGAAAACCCTCAAAGGGTCCTCCATGCCGGCTGTTTTTTCTAAGATGCTTTTAAGACGCTTTTAAGATGATAGTTTATAGAATCCGGTTGCCCCCGGACTGCAATAGCTGCATGAGCTTGTCCGAGGGATTTTTAAACTTACTCATAAAAATCATAGCCGCAATGATGTAAGGCTTGTAGCTGGCCTCTTTGTAGAGGGGCACACGATAACGGTCGAAAACACTGGCCTCAACTTCGCCGTGCTCACAACTCACGCCGGTAATGTCGGCGGGCAGGCAGTGCATATAAAGGGCGTTTCCGTCACGGGTCTTCTTCATCAGGTCCTCGGTGCACTCCCAGTCCATGTACTTCTTGTTGTTCTCCAGACCACGCTTTTCGAGGTCCTTCAGACCAGCCTGATCGCCGTTTTCAACCAGTTTTGTACGCTCCTCCATTACAGAGAAGGGTGCCCAGCTCTTCGGGTACACGATATCCGCATCCTGGAAGGCCTCGTCCATGCTGTTTACCCGCTTGAAGGAACCGCCGGTGTGCTCGGAGTTCCTCTGAGCAACGTCTTCAACCTCGGGCATGATATTGTAGCCCTCCGGATGGGCCAGGGTTACGTCCATCCCGAAGCGGGAGAAGAGGCCGACGATACCCTGGGGTACCGACAAAGGCTTGCCGTAGGAGGGGCTGTAGGCCCAGGTCATGGCAACTTTTTTGCCCTTTAGGTTCTCAACACCACCGAAGTGGTTAATAACATGGGCCAGGTCGGCCATTGACTGGGTCGGATGGTCAATATCACACTGCAGGTTTACCAGGGTCGGGCGCTGTTCCAGCACGCCGTCCAGGTAGCCCTGGTACACAGCTTCGGAGACTTCCTGCATATAGGTGTGTCCCTTTCCGATGTACATGTCGTCGCGAATACCAATCACGTCCGCCATAAAAGAGATCATGTTGGCGGTTTCGCGCACGGTCTCCCCGTGGGCGATCTGGCTCTTGCCCTCGTCCAGGTCCTGTATTTCCAGGCCCAGCATATTTGCAGCGCTGGCGTAGCTGAAACGGGTCCTCGTCGAGTTGTCCCGAAACAGGGAAATTGCCAATCCGCTGTCGAATACGTTGGTTGAAATGTTGTTCTGCCGCAGCGCACGTAAAATCTCGGCTACCTTAAATGTTGCCTGAATCTCATCGTCGCTTTTATCCCATGTAAGGAAAAAGTCATTCAGGTACATGTCCTCGGCTCGCAGGCGCCCCAGCGACCGGACCATTTCTTCAATCCCAATTCTGTCCATTCTGTGTCCTCCAGATACTATTGTTTTCCAAGTTAAAATATTTATTGTCGGCGGGTCCACGCGGGTGGGCCCGGCCTATAAGGTACAATCTTAAAAGTACGTGCATCCTGTACGAATCAGTCCTCCAGCATACGGGCGGCGATCGCATTTGCCCTTTGAGTCAGCTCCTCCTCCGGGAATCCTGCCAAGCGTCCGTGTTCAACCGCCACCCGGCCGTTTACAATCGTGTAGTCTGTGCCGTGGTTGTATCCGGAAAACAGCAGCGCCGCCAGAGGATCAGAGAGAGAGCCGGCATATTCGAGCTTGTGCACATCGAAAATCGCCATATCGGCCGCCCAGCCCTCTTTCAACTGACCGATCTTTGGAAAACCGAGCAGTTTAGCCCCGTTCTCGTTGGCCAGTCGGAAAATATCCCGGGCGTTCACCGCCGCCGCTCCATATTTCACCCGCTGCAACAGCAGGGCGTGTCTCATTTCACCGAGCATATCCGATGCATCGTTTGATGCCGATCCGTCCACCGCCAAGCCCACATTGATTTTCTTAGGAATCATTTCGGTTACCCGGCAGATTCCCGAACCGAGCCGCATATTGCTTGAGGGACAGTGGGCAATGTGGGTGCCGGTCTCGGCCAGCACCTCCAGCTCCTCATCGTTGAAGTGGATGCCGTGGGCGTAGAACACGTCATCGCCGATAAAGCCGGTATCCTCCATCAGCTTCAGCGGCCGGCGTCCGTACACCTCTATACAGAAGTCGTTTTCGTCAAAGGTTTCGGCCACATGGGTGTGAAGCCGAACCCCGTATTTTCGGGCCAAATTGACCGACTTTTTCATCAAATCTTCAGTCACGCTGAAGGGGCTGCAGGGGGCCAGGACGATCTTGCGCATCGAAAACTCACTGTCGTCGTGGTACTGCTTGATCACCCGTTCGCTGTCCTCCAGGATTTCATCATCGGTCTGCACCACCGAATCGGGGGGCAGCCCCCCATCTTTCTTGCTCAGGGACATCGATCCGCGGGTCGGTGAAAAACGCATTCCCAGGGTATCGGCGGCCTTGAACTGCAATCCCATCAGATCGCTTTTAAAACCGCGGGGATACAGATAGTGATGATCGGTGCTGGTAGTACAGCCGGTTTTCAGCAGCTCCCCCATCGCCAGCAGCGACGAGTAGTAGACCGCATCTTCGTCGATCTTCTTCCACACGTCATACAAATACTTCAACCAGTCGAACAGTTCTACGTTCTGCACCGCCGGAAGATTGCGGGTGAGGGTCTGATAAAAGTGGTGATGAGTGTTCACAAAGCCGGGTACCACCACGTGCTTCGAGCAGTCGATTACCCGGTCATCGCCCGTAGGGCTGAAATCGATGTTTTTTTCGATTTTTTCGATCCGGTTTTCATTTATTAATACGTCCACATCCCGCTGCGCTTCGCCGTCGGCGGAGGTGTGGAGGTAGAAGACATCCTTCAACAATATTCGTGCCATAAGCCTCTCCTTAGGCTCCCTGCTGCTGCAGAACGATTCCAAGTAGAAAGTGTCGCAGGAGGTTCATAGCCACCCGCTTGCGGTACTCTGCAGTGGAGCGCTGGTCGTCGATCGGCTGAACGAGGGTGTCGTAGTCGCGCAGGATCTCTTCGGCAATGCCGGCTACCTCGCTTATGCTGCGTCCCTCCATTCGCTTCTCGAGTTCAATTGAACGAACCACCGTCGGGGCCACTGCTCCGATGGCAATCCGTATTTCATCAAGCCTGTCTCCAGAAATCCGAGCCACCCCGGATAGTGAGAGTTTTGAGAGTGCATTAGCTCTCCGCGTGCCGACCTTTTTGAAAAAATGCGTAGTAGCGCGGTTGTGGGGTACAATAATCTCCGTGAGAAGCTCATCGGCGTGTAGGTCGGTTTTTCCCGGTCCGCTGATAAACTGATAAATCGGTAGAATGCGTTCACCCTGCCGACTCTGGAGTTTCACTCCCGCATCCAGTGCATAGAGAGCACATATAGAGTCACCCGCCGGGGATGCATTGCAGATGTTTCCAGCCAGGGTGGCCGCATTGCGCAGCCCCGGAGCGGCGATAGTCACCACCGCCTCTTTCAATATCTCCGGGACTTCATCGCTCTCGAGCACCTCGGTCATAGTGGCAGCTGCACCGATCGAAAGGCCGTGGTCAACCCGGCGGATGGGCCGAAGCTCATCTAAGTGATTCACAAACATAATCGGTTTCGGGTACTCGGGAATCGCACCGGATTCATAGCGGTAACGGACCATCAGGTCGGTCCCGCCGGCAAAGGGCAGGGCGCCTTTTTCCGCCCGCAGCTCAAGGGCCTCTTTCAGCGAAAGGGGACGATAGGAGTCTACCATAAGCCCTTCCCCCTTTCGGCGGCTTTCAGCACACCGTCAATAATCATATCATAACCGGTACAGCGGCAGAGATTTCCCGACAGCGCCTCACGGGCTTCATCCTCGGAGGGGGAAGGATTTTTTCGCAGCAGGGCCTCGGTGGCCATCATCATACCGGGGGTACAGAATCCACACTGCACCGCCCCGGATTCCCCGTAGGCGTCGATAATGGTCTTACCCTGATCCGTCTCTCGCAGCCCCTCGGGGGTAATAATTTCAGATCCCTCACAGGTTCCCATGGGGATCATGCAGGAGTTTACCAGCACCCCGTCCTTCAGCACCGAACAGGCGCCGCACTCTCCTTCGCCGCAGCCCTCTTTGACTCCGGTCAGCTTCAAGTCCTCACGCAGCACATCGAGCAGCCGCCGCAGAGGATCGGTATCTATAGAATGGCTCGTGCCGTTCACTGAAAATTTAACTGTGGGCATTCTCACGCACCTCCATTATGTACTCAGGGGTCACCGGTATCTGCTTAATATCACCGTCAACAGCCATCTGGACCGCATCGGCGAAGGCCGCTGCGGCTCCGTCGAATACCAGCTCACCGGCGCCTTTCGCGCCGAAGGGTCCGTACTCGTAGGGGTTGTCCACCAACGAGCTTTTAATTCTTGGAAAATCCATTGAGGTAGGAATGGTGTAATCGGCCATAGTCTTTTGCTGAAAACGGCCATCCTTCACCTCCAGTTTTTCCAGGCTCCCGTACCCGAGGGCCTGAATAATGCCCCCGTCCACCTGGCCTTCCACTATCTTCTCGTCAATTGCCACCCCGACATCATGGACCGCCCAAATACCTTTGGTGGTTACTTCGTAGGTCAGCGGATCAACCTCAACCTCAACGACGTTCACCCCCCATCCATAGGAGGGGTACGCATCTCCCTGCAGATTGTTTTGGTCCCAAGGTATCAGACCCTCAGGGGTTTCGTACTGATGGCTCACTTCAACCACATCACTCTCATCCCAACGCTTTTTAAGCTTTTTCGCCGCTTCCTGCACCAGATACCCTACAATTGCAATTGAGCGGCTCGCACAGGTTGGACCTGAATCGGGTACAAGTCCGGTATTCGGATCGTTGTACACAACAGAATCCACCGGGATCTCAAGCACCATTGCGGCGATTTTTCTAAAGGTTGTTTGAAGGCCCTGCCCCATCTCTACATTTGAAACCAACAAGTCTACTATGCCGTCGGCACGTTTGCGCATTTTGACTACACCCTTGATGATCTCCTGCTCCCCGTTTCCGGTAAAACCGCTTCCGTGGTTGAACAGGGATAAGCCTATTCCCTTCCAGGAACCTGGTGTGTACTCTTTCACCTTCCGTCTGTAACCGGACATCTCTTCGATACGCCGTATCATTTCCGGTAGTTTCACTTCCTCGTGTATACGGCCGTTGGTCACCGTCACATCGCCCTGCTTCAGCAGATAACGCCCTTTCAGCTCAAGCTCCTCTGCGCCGATTGCCCGGGCCACATGGCTCATATGTGTTTCCATGGCAAACAGACCCTGGGGGGCCCCGAAACCACGATATGCATCGGAGGGTACGTTGTTTGTCGCAAAAGCCCGTCCACGTATCTTCACATTGGGAATATTATATACACTGTTAACGGAAAAAATTGCCCGCTGCAGTACTACGAGGGAACAACTCTCATATGCCCCGGCGTTCAGACGTACATCTATATCCATTGCAATTATGTTCCCCTCTTTATCGAGGGCAGTTCTGAAATGGGTAGTGCTGGGATGACGCTTGGGGGTAAAACTAATATCTTCAATCCTGTCAAAGAAAAGACCAATTGGCTTTCCTATTTTTCCGGCCGCCACCGCCAGGGGAGTCGAAATAACATCTGGATAGTGTTCTTTTCCTCCAAAGGCCCCGCCGGTTACCGTCTGCTGTACCTCGACTTGCTCCTCAGGTACACCCATAGTTGCTGAGACAGCATGCCGCACGTAAAAGGGACACTGACCGGAGAAAAATACCCCCAGCTTTCCATCTTCCTGTACCCGGGCGATAACCCCCTGGGGTTCCATATATATGTGTTCCTGATATCCTGTTCGCACCGTATCTTCAATTATACGGTCCGCCTCGGCAAAGGCAGCATCTGGATCACCCTTCTTCAGATGATAATCCCCATAGACATTGTCTTTCCCGTGGACCGGCCCGCCCTTTACTGCTTCCGCTTCTTCTATGGTAAAAACGGGAGTAAGTTCTTCGTATTCAACCTTCACTTCATCCCGCAGACGGTTCAGCTCTTTACGATCAGGACCGACCAGCAGACCTATTGTCTCACCTATAAAGCGAACTTCCCTATCGGCAAATACTGGCCAATCATCCTTAATCATTTCGATGCGGTTCTTTCCGTCCTCAGGGATATCTCCTGCATCAATATAATAATAGCCTTCCGGCAATACAGGTACATGTACACCCTTTACTTTCGCCCGGGCACGGGATGACCTCACTACCTTTCCGTAGAGCATTCCTTCAAACGGAATATCACCAATATAGCGGGTGGACCCTCCGGTTTTCATACCGGCATCTACTCGCTTTATTGGAGTGCTTATCTTTTTGTTCATATTCCCACTTCCTCGAAAAAAGATCTGACTCGAAAAAGATCTGAGCTGCGACAGGAAGAGCCGGAAGCATACATCTCAGTTCCCCGGCTCTCCTGCGCACATCTTTAGCTTACCGCTACAGTAATTAATATACTAAATTTACTGCTTACCCTCCATAGCAAAGGGGAGCATAGCGTAAAAAGCACTGCAAATTACAAGGTCTTCAACACGGTTTACCTCATTTGGTGCATGGGCTTGATTTTCATCGCCGGGGCCGAAACCGATGGCGGGTATCTTGTGACGACCGGTGGTTGCAACGGCATTGGTAGAAAAGGTCCACTTATCGACAACAGGATCTTTGTCAAACAATGATTTATAGGCCTTTACACCATTTTGAACTATTTCGTGATTTTCCGGTATCTTCCATGTGGGGAAATACAGTTCCTGGCTGTAATCGAGGTTTCTCCACCCTCGCTCTTCGTACATCGGCATCTCAACGGAAACTGCATCTTTGTCCTCGCCGATGGCCTTGCTGATATACTCTTTTACCTGATTGATAGCCAATTCTTTGTCTTCTCCCCAGGTAAGACGGCGGTCGAGATACATGTACGCCTGGTCGGGTACCGCACACTGGCTGGGCCCTTTTACATCGATCTGGGAGACAACTATTGTTCCCTTGCCGAGAAAATTGCCTTCATCCGGCTGCAAATCTTCGTTCAGCTGCTCCATAGCCAGGGCGGCCCGGGCAGCTTTATAGGCTGCACTCTCTCCACGTTCAGGGGCCGATCCGTGGGAGGACACACCCTTTAGCCGGACGATCATCTCCATCCTTCCGCGATGTCCACGGTAAATGCGACAGCTGGTCGGCTCAGTGGATACAAAGTAATCCGGCTTGAGGTTCTCTTCTTCAATCAGATACTTCCAGCACATACCGTCACAGTCTTCTTCCAGTACTGTAAAAGTGAAGTACACCGTGTATTCGCCGTCGTAGCCAAGGTCTTTGAGGATCCGACCCGCGGCAACCATCGAGGCGGCACCACCCTTCTGGTCACTTGAGCCGCGGCCGTGCACCAGACCGTCCTTGATTTCACCGGAAAAGGGGTCGAACTTCCACTGTGAGGGGTCGCCCACCTCAACTGTGTCAATATGTGCGTCGAAGGCTATGGACTTAGGGCCGTTCCCAATTCGGGCAACAACACTTCCAAGACCGTCGATGCGGACTTCGTCAAACCCCGCCTCTTCGCACATCTCAACAATTTTGCGGCACACCGCTTCTTCCTCACCATCATATGATTTAATTTTCACCATTTCGGAAAGCGTTTTGGCGGTGTAATCGCGATACTCTTCGGCTTTTGCCAGTATTTCATCTTTGATTGCCATTTCTTAGAACTCCTTAAACAAAATATTTAAAATTAATGCGTTGCAGCTGCGTTTATTCCGGCAGCTTGTTTATGTTTTCCCACAACTTTCGGGCCGCACTACGGCTTTCAGAGAAAATTTTCTCCACGTCGAAGGGAAATTGTCGATCCTCGTATACTACCCGGCCGTCAATAATTACCGTCCGTACATCCGTCGATGCCATACCAAAGGCCATGTGACCATCGATGTTGTCACCGGTAAGCGGGGTCGGGGCCTGATAATCGGAAATCACCAGGTCAGCCTTGTAGCCCTTTTCCAGGCGGCCAAACTGCTCTCCGAAGTTACGATGCAGCAGCTCGTTCCCATTTGCCAGCAGCTTCAGAAATGCATCTGAAAAGAGGCTGCCGTGCTCATCCTGATGCTTGAAAAAGGCAAACTTAAACTCTTCAAACATGTTGGCACCGATTCCATCGGTACCGATAGCGACATTTTTATACATGGGCAGTTTGCCATTGTAGCCAACACCGTTGTTCATATTGCTTTTCGGGTTATGCACAAGGAAACTGTCGGCATTATTTACCATCTTCACATCCTCTTCCGAAAGATGAACTCCATGAACAAAGATCGCTTTATCATTCAGCAGTCCGTAATCGGAGAGTCTGGCCATAATGTCCTTGTTAAAATGCAGGTGGGAATAACTGGCATCATACTTGCCTTCGGCGACATGCACATGAAATCCACGCCCCGTCTTTTCGATTACCTCAGCTACTCCCTTCAACCCATCGTGGGGTATAGTGAAGGGGGCATGCCCGCCGACGGCCGCTTCAACCAGATGGCGTCCACTACCCTGTTTTTCCTTCTCCGCTTCTTCGGCAAAACGACGGTTTTCTTCAATACCGGCATACATGCCCTCCACACCATTACGGTCGGTAATTTCGTAACAGGTCATGCCGCGCAAACCGGTCTCGGTAAAGCTCTTTTTGACGGTGTCCAAGCTGCCCTTGATATAATTGGGGCTCGCGTGGTGATCGATAACGGCGGTTGTTCCCGATTTGATTGCCTCAATCGAATTAATAATCGACGAGTAATAGAGGGTCTCTTCATCAAGCCCACGATCAAGCTTCCACCAAAGATTTCTCAGCACCGATACAAAATCGGGGGTTGGGCCGACATTCGCCATAATTCCACGGGCCAGCCCCGAGTAATAATGATGGTGGCTGCAGACCAGCCCCGGAAACACCAGTTTACCGGTAGCATCAATCTCTTTGTCGAGGGTACCGGAATAATTTTCAGCGGCCCTCGCTCCGATTTCAACAATGGTGCTCTCATCAATAATTATATCTACCCCCTCCCATACTTTAGGGGGATCAAACTGCATTGCTGTTGCGTTTTTTATTGCTATCATAGTATCACCTCACCGAGTAAGTACGCATGCTTTCGTACAATGGTTTCTATAAGCGCCGCCATTCGCGGATCAAGGGTACCCTCAGGTACAACTCCGTTCTCGTCGACCGGTAATTCATGAACAGCATCATTTATACGTACATACGCCGTTTCTCCGGCCATTATGAATCCCGGGTTTTCCGAGCCGTCAAAGTCCTCTTTCAAACTAAAAACGGTAAATTTGTCTTTATAGGGTTTACCTTCCCACGGACAGAAGGAGGCGCAGTTACCGCATTCATTACATAAAGCATCTATATGGATGATTTGCTGGTCCTGGTCAAAACCGGTACCCCTCGGCACGGAAATGACCATATTGGCCCGGTTGGGACAGACCTCAACGCATTTGTTACAGATATAGGAACACTGCAAACATCGGACCGCCTCGTGCTGTGCATACGCATCATCAGAGCCGGAAGCCTGAATATTGTCTGTGCGAATTATCGAACCCTTACGCGGCAGAATTTCCCGTCGAATCTCATCGCTCTTGGACTTATGCACACGATTCGCCCGCTTCCAATAGGAATCCTCTTTCAGGGTTATTGCATCGGCGGCCTTGCGACCGGCGGCGATACACTGTACAACAGTTGAAGGCCCTGTTTGCGCATCGCCTCCCAGGTACACATTCTCTGTTGCGGTTTCGAGGGTTTCCTCGTCTACCTGAGGCCAGCCGTCTTCTCCCAGGGGAATTCCAAAAGCTGAAAGCGCATCGGTGTCAACTTTCTCGCCGATGGCGGTAATTAAATTATCAACCTTCACAGTTTCGGTTTTATCGGTGGCCACCGGGCGGGCACGACCGCTGGAGTCCCTTTCACCAAGTTCCATCACCCGTACAGTGAGAGTACCATCGGCGTCCAGGGCTTCTGGATTACGGAGAAACTTAAAGACTACTCCGTCTTTTACGGCATTTTCGTACTCCTCCAGGTCCGCCGGCATTTGTTCAAAGGCACGCCGGTACAGAACAGTTACCGATTCAACACCTTCAACTTTAGTGGCTGCGCGGGCACTGTCCATAGCGGTGTTTCCACCACCGACAACCACCACATGCTTTCCAAGTTTTATAGATCCCGCTGCATTCCGATAATCCCATAGAAACTCCAGTGATTTGATTACACGGTCATCACCACCTTCAAGCTTCATAGGATTGTCCTTTTCCGCTCCGATACCGAGAAAAATGTAGCTAAAACCCTGGGAGCGCAGATCATCACGGGTCATGTGCGGATCGGCGTTGAACTGAAATTCAACCCCATGGGCCTTTACAAACTCAATATCCTTCTCGATTGCCTCTACGGGCAGCCGGAAAGCGGGAATCACATTTCGGACTACACCGCCGGCATTGGCGTGTTTTTCGAAAACCGTGACATCAAAACCTTCTCGAGCAAGGAAATATGCGTTTGAGATCCCCGCTGGGCCAGCCCCGATTACAGCTGCCTTACCCTGTCGTTTTTTCTCCGGCTTTGACCATTTATCAATATATTTTTGCCATCCCTTTTCAGCGGCAATACGCTTCATCTCACGAATTTTTACCGCCCCTTCGTAATCAAGGCGGGTACAGTTGTACATACACTGGTGATCACAGATGTAACCGGTAATATTAGGCAGGGCGTTCTGTTCGTAGATAACATCCAATGCCTCGTCGTAGCGCCCTTCCCCGGCCAAACGGATATACTCCGGCACATCTTGATTGATCGGGCATGCAACCCTGCAAGGCGCCACATAACAGTCGAACAAGGGTAGTGGTTCGCCGGTTGAAATACGATCGGTGCCGCGAAAATCCTTGCTGGTATAGTCTGCCTGGAGGGCTTCCCGGGCCATATTTTTTACCTTCTTCACATCTACGCTTTTTGCGCTCCACCCATCGGATAGTTCAGTCTTTAGGGCCATCTCTTTTAACCTTAAATACCCCCCCGGCTTCAACAGATCGGTGGCTACTGTGATCGGTTTTATACCCGCCGAGAAAAGAGCATCCACATTAAATGCAGTTGCCCCGCCGGCATAGGATATTGGCAATTTTCCCTTGAACTCTTCCGACAATTTTGCCGCCAAGTTGATGGTAAGCGGATAGAGCGCGCGTCCGGACATGTACATATCGTCCCCCGGCAGCTGTCCCTGATCGTTGATTGAACCTAAAGTGTTGGAAAGCTTTGCGCCAAAGATTTTTCCGTTGTCTTTCGCACACTTCATCAACCGCTTCACCATTCCAACCGCATCATTGTATTTCAAATCGTGATCAAAGGATTCACGGCTCAGGTGCAGATAGGTGTATCCAAGCCCGTCGAGAATCTCACGGACCCGATCGTAACCAAGGAGGGTAGGATTCATTTTTAGATAGGTATCAATCTTTTTCTCGGTTATCAGATAAGTACAGATCGCTTCCTGTTCATCCGGCGGACACCCGTGCATCGTAGAAAGGGTTACCGACGGTGAAATCTGCGCCGGAATACGGTCGGAAAGTCCGACCAGGGCTTCCAACCGGTCTTCAAGGCCGGTCCCGCGGAGAAAACCTCCTGCAACACCACTGGGATCACCAGCCTGAGCTTTCTCAATCAGCTCCTGAAGTTCCTGTTTATATTGAGCGTAGAGAGGATGCTCGGAAGCATCGATCATCGAGTTGATGAAGTAATCCATTTTGGGAGTCTTGATGCCCTCGAGATCGTACCCGACGCTCATATTAAAGATAAAAGAACGCTGTTCAGCACTTAATCCCAGCTCAAAAACTTCCTCAACCAAATGCAGAATGAACCATGCCTTGATGTACTCGTCGTAGGCCTTTTCCAGGCTGAACTCTGTGGACCATTCAGTGTTATATCCCTCATCCCGGGCATCGATACAGGGCTTATCAATCTCGAGACTGTCGAGCTTTTGCACCGTCTTAAGTTCCATGAAACGTCCGCCGGCCAAATAACTTGCAACAATGTTCTGTGTCATTTGGGTATGCGGTCCGGCTGCCGGACCCATGGGAGTATCACACTGGTCATTGAAGGCGGTGATCCTCTTGTCGTTCTGCTTCTTAAAAAAGTGAATAGAAGGAATGCCGAACACCGATTTTTGTGCTGCATATTCCTGAAAAATCCTGCGGATAAGTTCCTTAAAAGGAACGGGACGCATTATATCACCCATAGTAACTCCTCTAAACAATTATGGTAAAACTAGACTCTTTTGCCTGTACTTTTGGACTATTGTAACCCATTTGAAAGTGTTGTCAATAAAATCTGCAACAATTCGCAACATTTTTCAACCCTTTTGGGTTGACTGTTACTACCTTTTATATTATAGAAATGAACAGGCTTACAAAGCAAAATCAAATTAGTAGAGCACATTAGTAAAGCCAAAAAACCGGCGGGGCCGGAAAACTATAAAAATATGAGAG
>Ga0102938_10001089_pt1 | contig 20610 bp, 14 predicted proteins | sample SalPonR2_B_D2_MG_FD_84516 | JGI IMG/M metagenome (GOLD analysis project Ga0102938, IMG submission 84516) | Salt pond soil microbial communities from South San Francisco under conditions of wetland restoration - Salt Pond MetaG R2_B_D2_MG | ecosystem: Environmental > Aquatic > Marine >... | reverse complement strand
TTGGTGACCGACGCGCGGTTTTCGGGTGTCAGTACGGGCGCCTGCATCGGGCACGTAGGGCCGGAAGCTTTGGCGGGCGGACCGCTGGGAAAGGTACGTGAAGGCGACACCATCGAGATCGAAATCGATACCGTCGGGCTGACCGGCCGCGTCGATCTGGTGGCGACTACCGATAGCGAGCTGACGCCTGGCGAGGCGGCGGCATTGCTCGAGCGACGAGAGCGGAATCCGATCGTTCAAGTCGATCCCGATGTCCCCGACGACACTCGACTGTGGGCGGCGCTCCAGCAAGTCGGTGGCGGGACGTGGGGCGGCTGCGTTTACGACGTCGACAAGATTCTGAAAACGCTGGCTGCCGGCGAAGCCGCTTTAGCTCAACAAGCAGCCGACAGCGCGGAAGCATGGAGTGCAACGGTCGCCGCGAAAACCAAGGCGGACGACGCTACATCGGAACGGCGAGCGCGTTGACCAGCTCTTCCATCCGTTGTTCGACACCTTGGCGGTTGGCACCTTGGAACACCCCTTCGGGCATCACCCGATGCGACAGCGCGGGGACGGCTAATTGCTTGATGTCGTCCGGGATCACATGGTCGCGACCGTCGGTGATCGCGCGGGCTTGGCAGCCACGGTAAAAGCTCAATGCGCCGCGGGTGCTGACGCCGACGCGAAAGTAATCGGTCGTCCGTGTCCCGTCGACCACATCAAGCAGGTACTCGATCAGACGTTCGTCAAACTTGACATCGCGCACGACCTTCTGAGCATGCTGGATTTCGTCCAACGAGACCACCGGCTGGAGCGATTCAACCGGCTCGCCCATGCGGTGCGTCCGCATCACGTCGCGTTCGATTTCGCGTGTGGGGTAACCGATCGAAGTGCGCATCAGAAAGCGGTCCATCTGGCTCTCGGGCAGCGAGTAAGTCCCCTCGAATTCGAAGGGGTTCTGGGTCGCCACGACGATGAATGGGGAAGGCAGGGGATGGGTCGTACCGTCGACCGAAACCTGGCCTTCGCTCATCGCTTCCAGCAGGGCACTCTGCGTTCTGGGGGGCGCCCGGTTGATCTCGTCGGCTAACAAGACATTGGCGAACACGGGGCCGGGCACAAATTCGAATTCGCGGGTATCGGTGCGATAGATCATGCTGCCGGTGATGTCGGTGGGCAGCAAATCGGGGGTGAACTGAAGCCGTGTAAATTTCCCCTCAATGCTTTTGGCAAGTGCCTTGGCAGCCAAGGTTTTGCCAACGCCGGGCACATCCTCCAATAGAACATGTTCGCCAGCCAAGAGCGCCACCACAACCGACCGGACGACTTCAGGTTTACCCAGCACAACGCGTTCAATGTTGTCGCTCAGGCGTCTGGCTGTCTGAAAAGCTTGCTGCGGCATCCAGGTATCCTGCTGAGGGCCTACTATCAGAAAAGAGGAGATCGACTAGCGACATGCTAGCCTGGAAACCGGGTGTCAGCCACTGGACGAACCGTGTGTTAGGCGGTTCGATCGTCAATCGCGTTATAACCGTCGCCCTAGTGGCTTCGATGGCGGAGTTCCTAGAGGCCAAGTCTGCGAGATCCCCTCCGCAAAATTGGCTTATCGCGGCAGCTTGGTGTAAGATAAACCCTCTGCTTCATCTCACTTCAGCTTGCGGAAACGCAACGGATTTCCGCTATTTACCGCCCGAGGACCACGATGGCTTCTTCGCTTCGCCCTTTCAAAACCTTCGTAGCCGTGTTGTTTGGAGTTGCCGCAACGGCGGTGTTTCCCGCGCCGGCTAGCGTTCGAGCGGAAGACTTGATGGCCCCGGAAATGGCCAGCCGAGTCGGTTTGGTCGAGAATTGGAGGCGGCAACTGAGCTTGATTGGCGGTGCGAAGTCGGCGGTCGATATTCAACTACACGTCGAAGGCAATCGAGAGCGCCATTTCGTCGAAGTAACGCGAGAAAAGGATGGCGTCGTCGAAGTGCTCAGCCGGCGCGACGTCAATGAATTGGACAAATACGGCAAGCCGCTGGGCGTGAAGGAAGCCCGCCGTTTGGCCAGTCTGGAAGTGCTGCGTTGGCGTCGTCGCGGCATCGAAACGAAACTGGCAGAGAACAAAATCCGCCAAGTCCGCCTGTACACGTTGGGTTCCGATGGAACGATCGAGGCAAGGGACGCCGAAACCGGCGAGCTGTACTGGGTGACGCGCAATGGCGATCCCGACCTGTTCTGTGGCTCGATGGGAATCGATGACGACTACGTGACGTTCATCAATGGCACCGTGCTGTACCAGTTGTCAGCCGAAACCGGGAAACTGATTCGCCAAACCACCCTCGCGGGGACCCCCTCGATGGGCTCGGTGATCGCGGGAGAATTTGCTTTGGTGCCGACCGTTCGCGGCGGCATCGAAGGCTTTCCGCTGTATGATTCGGACATGTATCCATTTCATGAGATCGTCGCGGGGCACGCGACGGCCAAACCGGTCCGGGCGCCAGGCACCACGCGAACGGCTTGGGCGACCGACCTCCGTTTCGTCTATGTGATGGAAACCGAAGGGACGCCGTCGGTCATTTTTCGCTTTCCGACCGACGGCATCGTTTCGTCGGAGTTAGCCGCCGCCGAAGGGAATCGATTCTTCTTCGGTTCCGAAAACGGGCATGTCTATGGCATCCGGGCGACGCGTTCGGGAGAAGTGCTGTGGCGGCAAAGCATCGGCCAACCGATCTACTCGACCGCGTTCGTATCTGGCGAACGTTTGTTCGTATCCAGCGTGTACAAGAATCTGTACTGCCTAGAGTTAGCCACGGGAAAACACTTCTGGAAGGGACCGGTTTCTCAGATCGACCAAGTGCTCGGTTCCTCGGAAGACCATATTTTTGCCCGCACGAATTCGAATCGCTTGACGGTTATCAACGCCGCATCGGGAACCCGAGTCGCGGATGTCTCGCAGATTAACTTGCAACACTTCGTCACCAATCGATTAACCGACCGGTTGTATTTAATCGGAGCCGGTGGAATGCTACAGTGCTTGCGGCCATCCAATGCATCGCTGCCAACGTTTAAAGTGGCTGCGGAAATCACGGTGGCCAAGTCGTCCGATTCGTCCGACAGCGAACCGAAGGCGGCTGCAGGTAACGATCCGTTCGGCGCCAATGGCAACATCGATCCCTTCGATGCCGGTGGCGCGGCGGTCGATCCGTTCGCTCCCGCTGGCGACATGGCCGATCCTTTCGCGCCCGCAGCTGGCGGGGCGGATCCGTTTGCACCGGCCGGCGGTGGCGCCGACCCGTTCGGCGGAGATCCCTTCCAGAACTAATGAGACACGATGAGCACACAGGCAAGCGACGTTTTTGAGCGTCTAGGCGAATCCTCCGGCGACCAAGCGGCTTTGCTGGAGGCACTGGTCCAGCACTATCGCGTCGAACGAAAACCCCTGGAACTTTTCGAAGCTCTCAAGATGCAGTTACGGCATCGGTTGGGGTTGCCTGTGATCCAAGGCGAGGCGGAAACGACCACGCCGGAAGAACTCGATCGGCAGATGGAAATGGGCTTGGTGCAGGCTTGTGGCGAAGTTGGCACCATGCTGTTGCAAGATGGCCGGATTCGCGATGGTTGGATGTACTTGAGGCCGACCGGCGACATCGCACAAGCGGCGCGCTGTATTGAAAAACTTCCTGTCACGGATGATAACGCGGACGAGATCGTGGAAGTCCTGCTGCACGAAGGCGTCGATGTCGGTCGTGGCTTTCAGATCGTGCTGGAGCGGCAAGGTACCTGCAACAGCATCACGACCTTTGATCAAACCATCATCGGCATGCCCAAAGCTGCTCGGCAAGCCGCCGCGGGGATCTTGCTGGACCATGTCTACGAGGAACTGGTCGCCATCATCCGCGCGGAAATCGCCCATCGCGAAGCCCCCGCCGGCGAAGACGAAAATCTGGCGACGATGGTTGAAAGTCGCAGTTGGCTGTTCGAGGGAGGGGCTTACCACATGGACACCAGTCATCTCTCCAGCACCGTGCGTTTTGCACGGGTCCTGACCGACCCCAAACACCTGCAACGAGCCTGGGAACTAACGCAGTACGGTCGTCGACTGAGCCATACGCTGCAGTACCCCGGCGATGAACCGTTCGTCGATTTCTATCCCGCCAACGCAAGCTTTTTCGGGATCCTGCTAGGCAAGAGTGTCGACAGTTCGCTGGCGATCTTTCAACGCAAAGCCCGCGCGCTGGACGTGACCGAACAAGGCACCGAACCGCTCGAAGTTTACGTCGATCTGCTCGACCGGATCGGAAGGCCCGCGGAAGCACTCCGCGTGGCGATCGAACTGGTGCCCGACGAAGTCCCCTCGGCACGGCTGACGCCACTGCTGATCGATTTGGCCAGCAAAGCCAAAGACTTCCAGCCCGTGCTCGACTACTGTCAGAGCAAGTCGGATCCACTCGGATTCGTGGCGGCCAAAGTAATGGCAGAAAAGAACTGCTAACCAGGCAGGAGTCATCCGGTAAATGAGCCGCCTTGGCGATAGCCGCGGTTCCTGCATTCAACCGTGGCCAGCGTTCAAACCGCGAAGCAGAGTTGTGTGGAATGATTCCTGCAAACCTGCTTAGCCCCGCGAATTCATACGCAGCGGGTGCGGAGCGCGCCGGCAAGGTTGACCAACTGACGCAAGTTGTCGCAGTAGGCGGTGTAACGCAGGCGAGGACGCAACTGGTCCGTCAAGCCGCGTCCGCCGACAACCAACATGATGTCGTCCGAAAGGGCGTCGGCCAACCGATTGAACTGAGACACCAAACGAGCCTCGTCGACGACTTCCGAGATACTAATCCAGACCAACGCAGGCTGACATTCCCGGACTGCCTTCTCCATCGTTTCCAGTGGTAGATTGTTGCCGTGATTGCAGGCCAACCAACCCGTCTCGCACAACGCCAGCTCGACCATCGCCGAAGGTAACGAATAGAAGTCCCCTTCGGCCGCACCGCCGATGGCGTGCGGCAAACGTGTCGACTGCTCGCCGACGCGGTCGACCAATTCCTTGCGTAATTCCATCACCAAGCGATCACAAATTCCAACCGCACGCCGCTCCTGATAGACCTCAATCGCTTGTCGTTCCCACGCGTGCCCGATCGCATGCATCGAATGACATATCAACTCCTCGCAGGCCGTCGTTGGGCTGCGGTGAACATCGCATCGCTCGCGCAGTAGCCGCCGGCAGTAACCCTCCTCACCGCGCGTTAAAGCCTCCAAAAAAGTCTGCTGAATGCTCGACGTGTCGCCTCCGTTCAGATCTTTACCACTCGAATCCGCGGACCCAGAGCGAATGTCGGCCGACTGATTCGGCTCGCCGACCGAACGCTCCGGCATGGAAGTCAACCCGATCGCCGCCGGGTCGGACAGCTCATAATTCGAGCTCGCGAGGAAATCGAGCACCGCGTTGAGCGGAATCCGGCGATGGCCCCCTTGGGTGCGAACCGTTCGGATACAGCCCGCATCGCACCAACGCTTCACCGTCGACTCCCCCACGCTGAGCGCTTGAGCGACCTGTTTGGGTGAAAATTGCGGTTGAACCGTCGTCACAGGTGAGTTCCAGAAGAGGGTCGAAACATGGATCAATGAAAGCAAAAACCGCAATGGACGTTTTGGACGTCTTGGCGGTCGTTTTCGAAATCCATTGCAGTAGCTTAGGGCGAGGCCAAGCGGTTGCCAATGGCTGCCGGCAAAAAGCCTAATGTTTTCCAATGCGAAACGGGTGCACTGTCGTCCGGCGCGGCGTTTGCCCCGCTCTCTTGTCGGCCGAAAACGGTACCGGTTTGAAAGAAGTTCCACCAAATATTGGAACGGTTGGTTGCGTCCCGTGACCGATATCGGTAAAACAATTGAACGGTTTGGACGTTTTAGAGACCGATTAGCGACGCGGCAAGCGGAGTGATCGGTTCAACGTTCACCAGCGGCTGTCATCGAATAACGAACGACCTCGCGAAATCATTACGGAAAGAATCATGTCGACCTCGGCCCTCTCGTTGCGTCCCTCTTGGTTAAAGCTCGCCGAACTCGAACCTGCAATGCAAGCGTTCGAAGCTCAAGGCTTGGCTCCCCTCGAGCTTGGTGCCGACGGGTTGAAACGCTTGGCGAAGGAGATTCAAAGTGAGGAAATCGGTTTCATCAACAACCGTCGCTTTCAGGAACCGGAAGCGGGCGATGAGATTTTCGCCGAACCTCTCGACCTGCAACCGCCGGACGCGGAGCAGGTACGTCGGATGAGCCGCACCAGCGAGTTGCCTCGGCATCTCGGGCGACTTTGCGAAGCCCCGTTGCTGACACCCGATCAGGAGCGGATGCTGTTCGAACGGATGAATTTCCTGCGTCAGCAAGCCAATCTGTACCGCAGCCAGTTGGATCCCAAGCGTCCTTCAAAGATGCGGATCGAGTTGATCCGGCGGTTGCTCTTTTTGGCGGATTGGCATCGTGATCGAATTGTCGAAGCCAACTTGCGGTTGGTGTTTTCGATCGTCAAAAAGTTCGTCAACCAGCACAATCGTTTCGATGATCTGCTGAGCGATGGCATCGTGGCTTTGATGCGGGCGGCGGACAAATTCGATTTCGAGCGCGGATTTCGGTTCAGCACTTACGCGACTCAGGTTGTCCGTCGCGATTCGTATCGCAGCGTGGTGACGACGCAGGAGGAGCGGCAGAAGGTGAGCAGCGGTCTGCAGGATATGGAGATCGATGTCAGCGACGAAATTCGTCAGCCCAACATGAGCGAGTCGCGTTGGCATTTGCTGAGGACTCGGCTGGCTAGCATGCTGGGCGATCTGGACCGGCGTGAAAAGTTGATTATTCGAGCCCGCTTTGCACTCGGTTCGCACCGTCGCGTGCAGACCCTGCAAGCGCTCGCCGACCGTCTGGGAGTCTCGAAGGAACGGGTGCGTCAACTCGAAAAACGAGCTCTCGACAAGCTGACGTTGATGGCAAGCAACGCCGGCTACCAAGAAGTCGAATCGGTCGAACAAGGCGTGTAAACGCGGCTTCTCGTTAGTTGCCGGCTGCCCGGCAGTTCCACTAGCGCAAGTAACGCCGTTAAGCACGAGCAGCAGGTGAAGAAAATCGGTCTTTCCGTCGTCGCGGTGTCAGCGAACACCGTGGCGAGGGCCGATTGAATTCGCATGCGGGCTGACAGGTCGGTGCTGCTCGGCAGCTAGGAATGGCAGGCAGGGAGCGGAAAGGTTCCCCGCGGCTCCTGCAAGAGGCTAAGATCACGGTATGAACACTCCAACGACATTTCAGAAGACGCTCGAATTGCCCGTCAGCCAATCCGCAGCTTTCGCTTACCACGAGCGTCCGGGGGCGTTGGCCCGCTTGATCCCTCCCTGGGAAAACATTCGTATCGCGGCTTCGGATGGGAGCCTGCGGGCGGGCAGCCGCGTGCAGTTGAAGATCGGTTTTCTCGGTCTTTCCTACCTTGCCAAACATACGGTCTATGATCCGCCCCAGCGGTTTCAAGATGTGCAGGAGCGCGGGCCGTTTGCATCTTGGCAGCATGACCATCGCTTTGACGTCGTCGATGATCAGCATTCCACCCTGACCGACCACATCGAGTACCGTCTGCCGCTGGGAATCGTCGGCCAAACGCTGGGGAATTCCATTGCCCGCGGGAAATTGGAGTCGATGTTTCGCTACCGTCACTCCACGACGTTGAATGACCTGCAGTTAACGGTCGACTATCCAATGTCGCCTCAGCGGATTGCCATTTCAGGCAGCACCGGACTGTTAGGAACGCAGCTTTCGGCGCAGTTGCAACTGCTGGGACATCACGTCGACCGGATTGTGCGTCACTCGACCGACGCGGATGACGAGATCGCGGTGTGGGACGAGGACTTTCAGCCCGACAAACTGCGTCGCGCCGACACGGTGATTCATTTGGCCGGCAAATCGATCGCGTCGGGACGCTGGAGCAAACGTTTGAAGCAGCAGATTCGCGATAGCCGAATCGACAAGACGCGCGCCCTCTGCGAACGCTTGGCGGCGTTGGGCGACGACAAGCCCAGCACCTTGCTGTGTGCTTCGGCAACCGGGTTTTACGGAAGTCGCGGTGAAGAGGAACTTACGGAAGATTCCGCGGCCGGCGAAGGATTCCTGCCCGATGTTTCGCAGGCATGGGAGGCAGCTTGCCAACCCGCTGTCGATGCCGGCATTCGCGTCGTCTCGATGCGGTTCGGGATGATCTTGTCACCTCAAGGCGGCGCATTGAAAAGCAGTCTGCTGCCCGCCAAGTTCGCAGGCGGTCGGTTGGGCAATGGCCAACAATGGTGGAGCTGGATTGCGATCGATGACGTGTTGGGTGCGATCTATCATGCGTTGGCAACTCCAACGCTCAGCGGCCCCGTCAATTTCGTCTCCCCACAACCGCTGAGGAACGTGGAGTTCGCTAAGACGCTAGGGCGTGTGCTGAAACGTCCCGCTCTGTTTCCTGCCCCCGCGGTCGGTTTGCGTCTTGCGCTCGGTGAAATGGCCGATGCTTTACTGCTGACCAGCGCTCGCGTGCAGCCCAATCGATTGCAACAGTCGGGATATTCCTTCCGATTTCCAGAACTCGAAGGCGCCCTGCGGCATCTCCTTGGTCGCTGAAGTGACCGAGTAGGATTTACGGAGCAACCAATCAGCCGTTTTAGCGCTAACCGCGGTTCGAGTCTCAAAAACCGCGGGCCGCTATCACCGAAACGGCTGATTCAGAGAGTCGCTGCAGAATGAGGATTCTGCGAAATCGCAGCCCCGGGAGTGGCAGCCAGCGATAGGCCGCTAGAATAACTCCCTTTTCGCGGGAAGCTTGCAACACGAGGCGCCAGAATCACGATGGACAACGCACAGATAGCCGACGTGTTCGACGAACTGGCGGACCTGCTGGAGTTCAAGGGTGAAAACCCGTTTCGCATCCGTGCTTACCGAAACGGCTCCAGGGCGATTCGCGAACTGGACGAGTCGGTCGCGGCGATCCTCGCCGATCCGGAACGGAAGCTAGCCGACTTGCCGGGCATCGGCAAAACGTTGGCCGAAAAATCGGCCGTATTATTGGAAACCGGCAGTTTGCCGCAACTCGAATCGTTACGTGAGGAAATCCCCGCAACCGTGCTTGCGATGGTTCGCATTCCAGGCCTAGGGGCCAAAAAAGCGGCGGCGCTGCATCGTGAATTGGGGATCGAAACGTTTGCCCAATTGCGTGACGCTTGCGAGCGGCAGCAGGTGCGAAAATTAAAGGGCTTTGCCGCCAAGACCGAGCAGTTGATTCTCGATGGTTTGGAAATCGCCGCCGCAGCCAACGAACGACTTCGCTGGGCTGACGCCGATCGGCTGGTCCAGCAGTTACTCGATCACATGCGGTCGTGTGCGGGCCTGACAAGGATGGAACTAGCCGGCAGCTACCGTCGCGGTCGTGAAACAGTGGGTGACTTGGATCTGCTGGTCGTTGCCGAGGACCGAACCGTGGCCATGGATCACTTCGAAGCCTTCCCGTCGCGGATGGAAACGATCATGCGCGGCGACACCAAGGTTTCCATCCGCATTCAGAATGCCTTTCAAATCGACTTGCGGCTAGTGGAACCGCGGCAGTTCGGAGCGGCATTGCAGTACTTCACCGGCTCGAAAGAACACAACGTCCATCTGCGGTCACTGGCCAAAAAGCGGCGGCTGAAGGTGAACGAGTATGGCGTGTTCCGGGACGAAGAAGAGACTCCGATCGCTGGCGAAACCGAAGCGGACGTGTACGCCGCGATCGGTTTGCCGTACTTTCCGCCGGAGATCCGCGAAGATCGATTCGAGTTCGACTGGGCTGGCCGCGGCGAACTGCCGGAACTGATCACCGTCGATGACATCGTTGGCGATTTGCACATGCATACCACGGCGACCGATGGTCAAGCGACGATCCGTGAAATGGCCGATGCGGCGATCGCACGCGGCCTGCGTTATATCGCGATCACCGATCACTCGAAACGCGTTGCGATGGCGGGCGGCTTGACTGCCGAGCGACTGCGGGAACAGTGGGCAACGATCGATCAGATCCGCCCCGAATACCAAGGCCGGCTGGAAATCCTCAAAGGCATCGAGTGCGATATCCTCGAAGACGGCGCGATGGACTTACCCGACGACGTGCTCGCCGAGGGCGATTGGATTATCGCCAGCGTGCATTACGGGCAGAAGCAACCGCGCCAGCAGATCACCGACCGCATCACCGGGGCGCTGGCCAATCCTCACGTTCACATCGTCGCCCACCCGACGGGGCGGCTGATCAATCGTCGGCCTCCTTACGAGGTTGACATGGAAGCGGTCATGCAAGCCGCAACCGAACATCAAAAGTACCTCGAGCTGAATGCGAATCCCGCTCGGTTGGATTTGAACGAGTTACACCTCATTCTCGCACGGCGGCACGGCGTGCCCATCGTGATCAGCACCGATGCGCATACCACCGATGGCTTGGATGTCATGCGTTACGGGATCGTGCAGGCACGACGCGGAGGCCTGACGACGAAGGATGTTGCCAACACCAAACCTTGGACGCAAATCGATCCGAAGCGGACTTAATCGCCCAGTCATCTCGCGACAGAGCAACGTCATGGCATCGGTTCGTGATTGCCGGGCTGCTGGGAGCGTTGCCTCGCCCATCCGGCATCTGCCCGCAACGGGGCACCCAATACCGGCTTCCGCGGCGCAGGCGCATGGGTTTACGAGGCGGTTAAGAAAGCCACCAAGTCGCGCATTTCCTCGATCGACAAACCTTCTTCCAGCCCACTTGGCATGATCGACTTTGCCACGGGAGCTTGGCTTTCGATCGCCTCGAGGGGGACTTCGAAAAGCATGCCATCGGCACCTTGAAAGCGGACCGCATTACCAGCTCCGGCGCGGTCGAGTTTCAATCCGGTCAATACCTGGCCGTCCACCGTCAGGACTTGCCAAGGCACATACAGCGGACCAATCTCTTTGCTAGGCTGCAGAATCGATTCCAGCAACCGCTGACGAGTCATCTGGCCCGAGAGTGTCGACAGATCGGGCCCGGTCAGTGCACCGCGTCCCTGATAGGCATGGCAGTTTGCACATGTGGTACGAAAAAAGACGCGGCGCCCGGCGTCACGATCTCCACCCTGAGCGAGCAGTCCATTCCAAGCCTCCAGGTCATCACGCGACGGTTTGGTGACCGATCGGTTGGGCCTAGTCCGCTGCAGCACTCTTAAAGCTTCGGCGCGGAGGCCCTCGGGTTGTCGCGGCAACGCCAGTCGGTTCAGCACCGATGCATATTTGCCCGCATGACGTGCCAAACCGGCCATTGCATCGGCACGGGTTTGAATGTCGATCGTGGTCTCCGTCGCGACGGCCGCAAGCTGGTCGCGGGCCGCATCGGAGTCGCGGGCGGCGAGCAGACGCACGACCGCGATCCCAAACGATCGATCGGGCTGTTCGCGCAACCAAGTTCCCAGTTGTTCGGCACTCGGTTGCTCACCGTCACTGGGTAACAAGCCAACCGCGATGGCTCGCAAGCCCGGCGTTTTGGTCGGGTCGGCGGCAAATGCCAACACGCGTTGCTCGCGAGCTGGATCGCGTTTTCCTCGCGCCGCCGAGCCAGTTTCCAAATACGCGATCGAAGCCATCACGGCCGAAAAATCACGTGCGGACAAAGCCGGTTGCTCTAACCGCTGGCGAATCCGCGGCAAGAACTCCTGTAAACCCGCTTCGGTCGCCCAGCGAATCGCCACCAGCACGACGTCGGGCGAAGCATCCTCGAAGGCTTCGCTAAGCAATGCAGCGCGCTGCGGGGCGGAGACCTGATCGGGGGCGGTCAGCTCCAACCAGCGCCACGCGGTGAGCAAGCCAATGCGTTGGCGCGGCGTCGTCGCCTGCTTCATCGGCAGCGACCTCAGTTGATCGTGCTGCACCAAGCCCGCGACGGCGGCTTGGTGGATAAATGGATCGGGCTGATCGAGCGCCGCGAGTCGCTCGCCGGCAGTGAGCGAAGGTTCGTTTTGCAGACGACGCGCGCGTGCTTCCGGTGCGGCTAATTCTGCAAACCGGGCTTGTCCGGTGGCGGACACCGGCGCCGTTCGGCTGAGCCGCCACAAGCGGCCTTTGCCATGGACCGGATAACTGCGGTCCGCCCAATCGGTGATATAGATCGAACCGTCTGGCGCGACAGCCATCCCGACCGGACGAAAATGGGCGTCCCCTTGAACCACCACTTCCGTTTCGCTCTGCCAAGTGGCCCCTTGGGCGCGCATTGGATAACGTTCAATGCGATTGTCGCCCCAACTGGTCACCCACAAGTGCGGACCGTAAGGCAGCACCGCGCAGGGAGCTTCTCCTGTGCCAGCGGTCATCGGCAAAGTGCCGGGCAGCTCGCCATCCCAAGCTTGCAAGGGATGCGTCCCGGCGCGACCAAAGCGAAATTGGAAACCATAGTCGCCTGCCTGGACGACTTGCAGCAATCGGCAGGGTGGCATCGCATCGGGATCATTGCCGACCGTCCACAGCCGTCCCGCCGCATCGAAGGCAAGATGAAACGGGTTCCAAAAACCGGTCGCCACCCGTTGCAGCCGACTGCCATCGGGACGACAGCGAAAGACATTACCACCCTCGCCACCGCCACTTTGGCGACTCCCGTCGAGTGCGATCAGCGAGTAAGCTTCGCCCAAGTTTTCGCCTTGTCCGACATACAGCCACCCATCGGGCCCCAGCACCACGCCAGTCAATCCGTTGTGAGGATAATTTGCTGCCGTTTCCAAAGTCAGTAAGACCGTCCGCCGATCACCAGGCTGATCGCCATCATCATCACGCAGCCGCACCACTTCGCTGCGAGAAGCCACCACGAGTGAATCATCCGGCAGGGCAGCGATTCCCATCGACGCCGAGCCCCCTTCGTAAAACAACTGTTTCCGATCGACCACGCCATCCCCATCGCTGTCATCGAACCGATAGATCCGATCTTGCTTGGGCCCCGCGTAGTCCTCCGGCGGGAAATGCGTGTGACACTCGATCACATACAAACGCCCCCGCGAATCAAAGCAACAGCCGGTTGGGGTGACTAAGCCGGGTTCGGTCGCGATGAGCTCCAACCGCCAGCCATCGATAAACAGCCTCGGTGTGGACACCGTAGCGGTCTGGGCCGTCGCGAGAGAACGACTCCCCAACACAGCAAAGATCGACAGCAACGCCGTCTTTACCAGCCCACTGGCGAGACGAAAATTCGCCACACCGGGGCGATCGCAACCGAGCACGTGAGGAGATGGCATGGGACACAGCGCCGTAAAAAAGAAAACTCCGAAGAACCGTCGCTTCGGAGTTTAAGTCGTGCCCAAGGCGTTGTCGAATGCCGGGCGGCTGCAAACATGTTGGACGCGCTAGCGCAACACGGCTTGGCGCTTTCGCATGTAGGAATGGCATTCCACGCAGCGAACCGTCAGCGAGACGTAACCGAGTGCCGCTCGATCGATATTTTTTTCCTCCGCGGCCTGCACGATCATATCGGTCGCTCGTCGAAAGTCACGACTTTGCGTCATGTACTCTTCGGTCTGCACAACATTCCACCCGCTTTCCAAACTAAGCAGCTTCAGGCTGCGCGCGTTCCGAGCGATTTTGTCGAAGTCCTCGACCGACAAGCCTTCCAAGATGGCTTTCGCCTTTTCCAGTTTCATCTGCATCAGTGGCGTGACCGGGGTTGCCGGTTTTTCCGTGGGGGGATCGGCGTACGAGGAATTGCAGACCAAACAGCCAGTCAACAACGCCAACAAGACGACGAGACGAGATCGCATGAGGAACCCTTTCAAACAGCTTGACACGCTCGCACGCCAACCGTGCGAGCCGACTGACATGCTATAGCAATCTCGATGCCGAACGCATAGCTTTGACAAATCGGCCCATTCTTTGTACTCGCTGTGCGTTTCGGCGCGCTGGGTGTGCTGGCACGTCCAGCGTGACAGCCCTAAATGTGCGGCTTTGGCAAAAACACTTCCCTGGTGCCATGCGAAGAAACGACCACGTGCGGTATACTCGCAACCATTAGGTGGATGCGCACGTAGCCACTGAAAGCATTCATAAATGTGCATTTTTCTCCGTGCAACATTTTCGTCGGCAAGGGACGAGAAAGGAATTTTGATGACCGATGACTCACAGGTCCTGTTCGAACGACTCGGCGGTGCCGCCGGCATGGCAGCTTTGGTGCGAGACATGTATCGCCGCGTTTTGAGCGACGAAGAATTAGCCCCTTTCTTCGAAAACGTGTCGCTGGATCGACTGCAGCGCATGCAATACCAGTTTTTGGCGTCGGCCTTTGATGGTCCGGTGTCATATACCGGTGCCGAGCTGACGGAGATCCATCACGGCCGCGGCATCACGGGAGCTCATTTTGCCAAATTTTGCGGTTACTTCGCCGAAGCGGCCGAGGCCTCCGGTGCCGAGCCACACGACGTCGATGCTGCACTCGGCCGCCTGGCAACGTATAAAGACAGAATCACGGGCGACACCAACGTCGACGGGTGAGATGTCTTAGGCGGAGCAGACGGTGAAAGCTTTTTTAAGAATGCAGCCGACCTTTGTGCTAGAAGTTCCAGGGTCGGCGGATGAGGCGGTAACGCGGCTTCGACAAGTGATCCAAAATCCAGAGTGCGGCGGTTGGGCGGAGTCCGCCGGTCGAGTGATCGACTTTAAGATCGCCAAAGCGGAGCAGCGTTTCTGGTCGCCTCATCTGTCAGTGCAGATCGGCGACCTGGAAACGTCGCATGAATTCGATCCGATACCAGCGGAGACAATCCCAGTCGATGCACCGCGAGCCCACTTGGTGGCGCGTTTCTCGCCACGCCCAGAGGTCTGGACGATGTTTATGGCGATCTATTTTTCGACAACAATCTGCATGTTTGCCGCAGCGATCTACGCGTACGTGCAGTGGGCGATGGGGGCGGCACCCTGGGCGTTGATCGGTCTGCCGATCGGCACGGTGATGATTGCGACACTGCATCTGGCGAGCTTGATCGGGCAAGGGTTAAGCAGTGACCAGATGGCGTTGCTCCGCGAACGGCTCGATCACACCATCGCCGCTGCGTTTATAACCGAAGCTGATCATCGCGACGCAAGCCAGCCCGTGGTTACCGACGGTTGAGCGAGGTAACGATCCCGGTGCGGCGATGAAGGTGCCTGAGGCTTGGCCGTGGTCTGCCGATAGGCTGGCTCGGCGCGGTTGCCTTAGCACTACTGGTATCGCGGCATCGCCGGCTGTCAGCTACAGACCGACCGTCGGCAAAGGATCGCTCCTCGACCGACGTTGCAGTCCTTAGGCCCGCGCTGCCTCTCGGGGACCGCGAGCGAGCAGGATGGCGCGACGCTCGGCAACCAACTCATAGCGTCGAATCACCATATGGGCCAAGTCGCCCATGTGTTTCAGCTCGGGCCGCTGGCGATCATACAACGGCAGGCTGCGGCTGGCAGCTTGGTCGGCCGTTTGCCTCCTGGGACTCGGAGCATTGAACCGCGGCGTGGGGCGGTTTGGGGAAGCAGCGGCGACGGTTGCCACAGGCATCGCGGTGGCGGAAACGGGAGCTTCGAAGAGTAGTAACTGCGTCATCGTCGGGGCTCGCATGTTTCCTCGGCTGGACTCGTTCCAGCCGAGAAAGGTAGTTGAAAAAGGGTTCCTGGTAGGACTTAGGTCCCACATGAACCATCTTCGCGACCCCGTTGACACGTTAGGTCAATGGGGACGGCAAGCTTTTCCGCCCTAGCGAATCGGCTGCAAAACCGTTGTAATCGCCCCACTTCGCCTCTTGCATTTATTTTTGGGCCGTAGAGCTTACGCAACCGAAAATCATAGTTGTGACCAACTGGCAAGGAGGGTTCTCCTGTCAGACAAGCTGTTGACGCACGCGATCCCTCCCACCTTTCGCGGCTCTTATTGCTCAGCTTGGCATCCCAAAGGTCCTCCCCATCTGCGAATAGAGGTTGCAATGACGGATTCGATTATCGCTAATGATGCTCCTGACTTACCCGACTTGGAGCACGCGGAGCTGAAAGAAGCCCGTAGCCAAATGCGTGCTTCGCGGGTCACGGGCGGAGCCCAGTCGCCGCTGGAGACTTACCTTCGCGAGATCAATGAAACGGCTTTGCTGACCGCCGATGAAGAGCTCGATTTGGCAGGCCAGATCGCCGAAGGAGACGTTTTGGCTCGTGATCGCATGGTCCGCGCTAATTTGCGATTGGTCGTCAATATTGCTCGTGGTTACACCGGCAAAGGGTTGGGACTGCAGGATTTGATCGAAGAAGGCAACCTTGGGCTGTTGCGTGCCGTGGAGGGCTTCGATCCAACGATGGGCACGCGGTTCAGTACCTATGCCAGCTACTGGATCAAACAGTCGATCAAACGCGCCTTGATCAACAGTTCGAAAACGATCCGCATTCCGGCTTACATGGTCGAACTGCTCAGCAAATGGCGTCGCGCCACATCGCGTCTCACCGAGGAACTCGGGCGGACTCCGACGCACGAAGAAACCGCGAGGATGCTGGGTTTGCCCAAGAAGAAATTGCCGATCATCAAGAAGGCGATTCGCATCAATAACAGTACGCCACAAAGTGATCAGAGCGATTCCGGATGGTCACTCGGCGAAATGGTGATGGACGAGCGTCTGAAAAGTCCTGATGAAGAGATGCTCGATCACGACATCTTGCGTCACGCGATGGACCTGCTGGACGAACTGGAGACGCGGGAAGCGACGGTGCTGAAGTTGCGATTCGGACTGGATGGCGACGAACCGCACACCCTGAAAGAGATCGGTGCGAAACTCGGCCTGACCCGCGAACGGGTGAGGCAAATCGAAACCGAGGCGCTGCGACGTCTGGCCGACGGCCTAACTGATCCGCGCGATCGTTACACGGACTGAGCGGGCTGCTAAAGGCGGTGCACGTGATAATCGCTAGGCTGTAGTTTTTCGTCCGCGATCTCCAGCAGGTGTTGATGGTGAGTGAAGAAAATAATCTGCGTCTTCTCGCTCAGTTCCGACAGAATTTGCAGCGCTGCGCCGGCGCGGTCGTCATCCAACTGAATCAGGATGTCGTCGACGATGAACGGAAAGGGCCCTTGGCGTTCGATGTGCGTTTCTAAACTAGCCAACCGAATCGCCAGGTAGAGCGCATCCGCGGCGCCGTCGCTCATCGCGGTGACCGGCAAAGTCGTCTCGTCACGGACGCCGACCAATTCGGGTTGATCGCGGTCGCCGTAGTTAACCTGCAAGCCTGTGTAGTCTCCCAGCGTTAACCGGGAAAAAAACTTCTCCGCGAGTGACAAGATGGGGCCTTGGTTGGCGTCACGGTACTGCTCGATCGCTTTGCGTAATGCCACGTCGGCAACTCGCAGGGTGGCATAACGCACCGCATCGCGACGGATCCTAGCAAGGCTATCCTGGATCTGCTGCTGCAACGCCGCGGCGGCTCCGCTACCGTCCATCGACTCCACATCGCGTTTCAGTTCCCCCAAGTTCAGGGTCTTTTCCTTCAGTCGCTGCTCTTCTTGGACCAAATCGGCTGCTTCCTGATCAACCTCTGTTTGCAGCGACTCGGCATCGACCGCTTCGGCTTGCTCCACAAACATCTCCAACTCGATTCCACCGGCCAGCAAAGCCAGCTGAGCATTTTGGTTTTCGATTTTCTGCTCCAGTTGCACGTGCTGCGCCGACAACCGCTCGACTTCGGGCAACCGTTCCAGGTCATCACATTGGGCTTCTTTGGCAAGCAACCCCAGTGCGGCCTCGGCGGCTTTCAAGTCGTTCTCGTTAGCTTGCATCTGTTCGTGCAGCTCCGCTTGCTGCTTCAGCAGCGAGGTCCGTTTCTGTTCCGTCACATTCTGATCACTTAATCTTTGATTCAGCTCCGGTATCGCATGGATTGGGTCGGCGGTTGCCAAGTCGGGTGCCGCGTCGGCGAGCCACTGCGTCACCGATTCGTTAAATGCCTGGATTTCCTGTTCCATCGATTCGATTCGCCGTGTGACACTGTTGAGTTCCGTGTTGCGAGCGAACATTTGGTCGATTTGCTGGATCAGCCTCAACATTCCGTCGGGGTTCGTCGCATCGGACAGTGCCAGACCTTCGATTGCGATCCCCCACGCGGTCTGCCAATCGGCCAATTCCTGGTTTCGCAGCTTGGCCGTTTCCTCGGAGCCGGGCAATTGGTCGCGCAGGCGCGCTTGATCGGCCAAGGTTTGTTGGTATTCCGCGAAGCGGGCTCGCATCTTCGTCAACCGACTGCGTGCCTGCGTGTACAACCACAACACGTCGTGTTCGTGAGAGTTCGCAAGCGACTCGCCTGTTTCTTCGGGATCGCCGAAGCATTCATCCATTGCATCGGAGTCTTCTTGCTTGAAGAGCGAGTCGTCGTTGCCCCATTGATCTTCCAGCTCATCTTCTAACGTGTCGATCAGCGGTCGGTCGTCGGCATCGGAACTTACCTGTGCAACCGAGGGCTGGAGTCGCAGTTCGCTGCGAAGCCACTGCCGCACTTCGGCGATTCGTTGTTCAGCGGACAGCTCGGCGTGCTCAGCCTCTCTTAGGTCGTCATGCAAGCGATTCAGTTGCTCAAATCCCTGCATCCAGTCGCTCATTACCTCTGGCTGATCGGCAAGGATTCCCGCCGTCCGCCATAGTTCTTGCCAATCTTGCCACGCTTCCTCGCACTGCTCGGCGGCATCGTGTTGCCGCTCCTTGATCGCTTCGATCTTCTCTTGCAGCGACTGCTGCTGAACTTCCGCGGTGACGCGCTGCGCCACCCGTTCGGCTTCGCGTCGCAGGCGATCGACCAACCGGTCGGCTTCCATCGTCAGGCGCGTCAGTTCCACCAGTTGCGCGGCGGACGCAACTTCGCCGCTCGACAACTGCCCGATCTGTTCATCGCGTTCCGCACGAACGACCGATAATTCGGCTTCGCTGGGAATGTCTTGTTCCCGCTTCAGCCTTTCCAGTTGTTCGCGGCAGCGTTCGAATTCCGCAATCGCTTTTTTCAGCTCATCCGCCGCGCCGCGTTCGGTTGATTGGCGTGTCGCCAGGGCGGTTGCCGCGGCATCGATCTTGGCTTGGGGAGGCGGATGGAGCTGCATTGCTTGCTCGAGGCTACCTTGAAAGCCGTGCAGTCGTTTAACCTCTCGGTCGCCTCGTTTACGGAGCGTCGCCAACCGTTTTTTTGCATCGTTCCATTGGTCGATCAACACTTGCGGTTGGCCGATGCGTTCCAACAACACTTCCAGCGTTTCCGGATCGGCCGGAGGCTCCGACCGAGCGGCTTGCGAAACGGCCTCTTGCTCTTGCTGCTTCAGATCCTGCAGTTTCTGTTGCGCTGCCAAAGCGCGTTCTTCGATGACACCGAAGCAACTGGCCAGCGCTTGGATTTTTTCGCGACGCTCGCCCGAAATTTGCAGCGAATCAAGGTCGTCAAAATGTTTGTCTTGATCGATTTGCATCAGTCGGTCTTCGATCTCGTTACGAATCGTCAGCGCCTCTTGCTTCAGCCGCTTCAAGTCGATCATTGCCTTGTGGACCGCACTACGCTGGGCATGGGCGTCTTGAATCGCTTGGCGATGTCGGTCGTCTAGTTCGGCCTGGGGAAGCTGCGCGATCTCGGCGGACAGTTTTGACGCACGCTGTTTAATTTGGTCGAGCTGTTGTTTCGCAATCGTCCGCTTGGTGTCCGAGGCGCGACGTCGTTCCACAAAGGCTTCGTCCAACCGAGGCACGGCAGGCAAGGCCTGCCGTGCGTTGCTGAAAAGGGTGCGTTGGGCAATGATCGGCAAGGCCTGCAGCCAATTCCGGCTTCGTTCCAGCTCGCGTTTCCGCCGCTGGACCTCTTCGGTCAGCCTCTGCGTTTCCGCCTGGACCCGTTCGAATTCCTCCGCGCGCCGTTTGTATTCGGCTGGTTTCAGCAGTGATTCCCGCAGCGACTTGCGGAGCGTGTTCAGGTCGGAGAGCTGTTTGTTGATAACTCGCGTGCTGCCGCGAGGCGTGAACAGAGCCTCCATGTCGTCGAGCAGTTTCTTTTGAATCACGCTCAACCGCCCCAAACCCGCACCGGCGGCAAAGAGGATCTCTCCCAAGTCGCCATCCCCTTGACTGATGGCTCGGCCCCCTTCGACCAACCGACTGTGCGTTAACCCGAATTGCCGCTCAAATGTTTCTTGCGTCACCCCGTTGAGGAACGGAGCCAGCAAGGCCTCGTCTAAGTTGCCGCCTTTGGGATCGAGCAACGTGTTGCGGTTTCCTTTGCGACGAATACATTCCAACTCTTTGCCGTCGGCGCTGCGAAGTTTGCCTCCCACGCGAAGGTCGGGGGCGCGGTGCAAATAACTGTCCGTCGTTTTACGATCGATGTCGTACAACCAACCGGTGATCGCCCGCAACGTGGTCGACTTGCCCGATTCGTTGGGCCCATAGATCACGTGCATCTGTCGCGGACCGGCAGACAGGTCGAACGAGTGATTCGTAAAACCGCCGTAGGCGAGTAGGTCGAGTCGTTCTAGTATCATGATCAGCCTTCGGTCTGTCGTAGTTCGGCGTGCAGCAATGGCCGAGCGGCAGCGACCAATTCTTGGAGCATTTCAGGAGTGGTTAGTTGGAGCGGGTCCAATTGCGCGTTGGT
>Ga0102938_10001088_pt1 | contig 20627 bp, 23 predicted proteins | sample SalPonR2_B_D2_MG_FD_84516 | JGI IMG/M metagenome (GOLD analysis project Ga0102938, IMG submission 84516) | Salt pond soil microbial communities from South San Francisco under conditions of wetland restoration - Salt Pond MetaG R2_B_D2_MG | ecosystem: Environmental > Aquatic > Marine >... | reverse complement strand
GCCTATGATCAGAATTTCCGAGGCGGGGTCAATGTGGCCAGCGGAGATATAAACGGAGACGGCCGGGATGAGATAATAACCGGAGCCGGCCCGGGCGGAGGTCCTCATATCCGGGTTTTTAACGGATCAGGACATGTTAAGGGTCAATTCTTTGCCTATGCCCCGAGTTTCCGGGGAGGGGTTCGGGTGGCCTTGGGTAATGTGGACCAAGGAGGAGAAACAAACCAAGAAGAAATAATAACCGCGCCCCAATCCCGCGGAGGTCCTCATATCCGGGTCTTCAACAATAAAATGCGGGTTATCAATCAATTCTTTGCCTATAATCCCTCCTTCCGAGGAGGAGTGAATATTACCAGCGGGGACATGAATCAGGACGGAGTGGCCGAAGTGATAACCGGAGCCGGTCCGGGCGGAGGTCCCCATGTTCGGTATTTCAATCTCAACGGAGAGATCATTAATTCCTTTTACGCCTATGATAAGGATTTTGACGGAGGCGTTAATGTGGGAATAATTAATATAAAATAATTTTTTATGAGTGAACAAGTTATTTTTGATCGAAAAAACATCCTGGTCATCGGCGGAGCCGGTTTTATAGGATCTCATTTATGCGATGAGCTGGTTAAGGAGAACAAGGTTATTTGCGTGGACAATTTTTCCTCCGGCAGTGAAAGGAATATCGATCATTTGTTGGCCGATCCCAATTTTGTTTTTATCAGGCATGATATCTCTCAACCTCTTGATTTAAAAGAATTAAAGGATCTGCAAAGGTTCAAGGTCCAGTTTCAGGGAGTTCAGGAGATATATAATCTGGCTTGTCCCACCTCTCCGAAGAATTTTAAGAAGAATTGCATTGCCAATTTGATGGCCAATTCGGTCGGTTTGAAGAATGTTTTGGATCTGGTCCTTGAAAATGAGGCCAAATTTCTTCATTTCTCCTCCGGAGTGGTCTATGGCGCCAGAAATGAGGAGAACCAAACAAGAAAGGTTAAGGAGGAAGATATAGAGAAAATGGATTTTCTTTCCGAAAGAAGCTCCTATGATGAGGGCAAAAGATTCGCCGAGACCATGGTCAAGAATTATCGAGAGGTTTATAACCTGGATGCCAAGATCCTCCGGCCCTTTCGGATCTATGGCCCCAGAATGAAGTTGCAGGATGACAGGATGATACCGGATTTTGTTAACAATGCCTTGGATAATAAGGATCTGGTCATATTGGGGGACAGCGATTTTGCCTCTTCTTTTTGTTATATCGGGGATCTGGTGGATGCCGCTTTAAAGATGATGGATTCCGAGGCCCAAGGGCCTTTGAATATTGGTTCGGATGTGGATGTGCCCATCAAGGATGTGGCCCAAAAGATAATCGAGCTGATCAATTCCGAAAGTTCCATTACTTACGGAGACAAGAACATATTTATGTCTCCTTTGCGAATACCGGATATAAGCAAGGCCAATGATCAATTGGGCTGGATGCCGGTAGTTACTTTGAACAAGGGTTTGGAGAAAACAATCGACGATCTCAGGGCGGCCAAGGGCCTAAAAACAATAGGCAATTGATATTTAATCATAATTAACACCATGAATTTATTTAAAAAAAACAAAAGACCCTCGGAAGAAAAAAAGAATCCCTCCAAAAAGGACAAGGATCGGGATATAGACACCAGATCCTCTGACTCCCAAAAAGAAAAAAAAGAAGAAGATAAGAATTTGATGGACAGGGTCAACGATTATTTATTAAGGTTTTCCCGGGTCCCTCTAAAGGAGAAATTGTTTTTTATTCAGTATTTCGGCATCATGTTCAAGACCGGCATTTCCTTGTCGGTTATTATGAGAACTTTGTCCAAACAAACTTCTAATAAGCGTTTTGCTCAGGTCATCAATGAGATCGGGAATAAAGTGGAGCAGGGAGTGGGTTTAGCTGATAGTTTTCGGCCCTATAAGGATATTTTCGGGGAATTGTTTATCAATATGGTGGAAGCCGGAGAGGTTTCCGGTAATTTGGAAAATGTACTGGACCAGCTCTATGTTCAGACCAAAAAACAGAGCGAGTTAACCTCCAAGGTCAAAGGGGCCTTAACTTATCCGGCTGTTTTGGTTCTGGTGATGATCGCCGTGGGAGTTTTTATGATGATATTCGTGGTTCCGAAATTAACCGGCGTATTGAAGAGCTTTGGCAGCGAACTGCCCTTGCCGACCAAGATACTGGTCGCTTCCAGTGAATTTATTACTTCCAACGGCTTGTTGGTGGGCGGAATAGTCATAGCGGTGGTTTTATTGTTGGTTCGCATTTTAAAGACTTATCGAGGAAAATATTATTTCCATTGGTTGATCCTGAAAATGCCCATAATTTCCTCTATTGTTAAAAAGATAAATCTGGCCCGGTTTGCCAGAACCACCAGTAGTTTATTGAAAACGGATATTTTGATCGTAAAGACCTTTAATATTACTTCCAATGTTCTGGGCAACCTACTTTATCGAGAAGCGGTGGAAGAGATCAGTCAAAAAATTGAAAAAGGCGGTCAGATCAACGAGATCATAAGCGACTATCCTCATTTGTTTCCGCCGGTGGTGGAGCAGATAATATTGGTAGGTGAAGAGACCGGAGAGTTGGATAGCATTCTTTTGGAATTGGCCGATTTTTATGAAAAAGAAGTGGACAACATTATGGACAATCTGCCCTCTATTATAGAGCCGATCTTGATCCTGATCTTGGGTATCGGAGTGGCCGGTATGGCCGTGGCCGTTATCATGCCCATGTATTCCATGACCTCTACTATATAATTCGGGAATAGTTATTGTATTTTATGAAACTAAACCAAAAAGGTTATTTATTAATAAATTTGGCCGTCGGTTTGGGGATAATAGCTTTAATAGTGGCTCTGTCTTTGCCTCATATCAGAAGATATCAGATAAATTCCAAACTTAGCGCCGAGGCCAGGGATATGGCCGGCTATTTAAGGCACGCTCAGCAATTGAGCGTGACCGAGCAGACTGTGCACGGAGTGGAATTCAGTACCTCCTCGGATACATATTGGATCAAGAGATACGGCGGAGCTACTTCCACCATCAAGGAGATCCCCCTGGACTCCTCGGTCAATATCGCCCATATCTCCGGCTTGGTCGATGCCGGGGTCAAATTCAATTTTTACGGCGGAGTGGATCATTCCGGGGAGGTGGTTTTGGATAACATTAACACCACTTCCACCGTGGTGATCAAACCATCCGGTTATGTCAAGATCAAATAAGATCAAAAAAAAGACCAAGAGCCAATTCGGCTTTTCCCTGATCGAAATAGTGGTGGCTTTGGCGATCCTGTCCACTGCCTTTTTGGGCTTGATCAAGGTTTTTCCTTTGGGTATTGATATGAACACTTCCGCCAAGAATAAGACCGTGGCCTCGTATCTGGCCCAGGATAAGATAGAGAACTTATACGCCTCCGGTTATGACAATATAGCCACGGGCACTATAGAGGCCAAGCATCGCATCTCTACCAGTAGCGACAGTTATCTTTATAATTATCAAAGAGAAACAGTAGTGGATTATATAGACGGCAATTTAACCGCCACCTCCGGTGACAGCGGCATGAAGAGGATAACCACCACCGTTTATTATCCGGAAGGGGCCAACAAAGCGGAGCAATCCTTCCGGGTTAATACCATAATTAGTAAGAATTAGAGTATGTCCAAAATATTTTCCCCCTTGAATGTGGCCATAGTAGTGGTTTTGGTCGGAGTGGCCTTTTTGGCCTATGGGCGTTTGGTCCAGGAGCCCCAACCGAGTCCCGAAAAATCCTCTCCAAGCCAGTCCCAAGAGCAAAGCGGGGAGGAAAAGAAGACCTCTTCTTCGGTATCCGAATCGGAGCCGGAAAAAGAACACCGGACCCCCACTCCCGAAATCATCCAAAAAAAGGATGAAGTTCCGGAGAGGATCAAGGAAAGAGAGGAAAAAGAGGATGAACAAAGAAAGCGGGGTTTTTACGAGAACCAGACTTATAATTATCAGGTTACTTTTCCCAAGGAGTGGCCCTTAAAGATAAGCACCAAGAAAAAGGTCGCTTTCGGTCATGTTTTTCCGAAAAATGGTTTGGGCGCGGTCAAGGTGGAAATAGGCCGGAATGTTCAAGGGGAATTACAAGAGGCCAAACAAGAAGCTATGGCTCAGCCCGGTATCAGCATACAAGAGGAGAAGACCTCGATTGACGGAGTGCCGGCCACTAAGTATATTCTGGTCAATTCCATGGCCGGGGACAGGGATTTTAATATTTTAGTGGAAAATTACGGTTTTGATTATATTATCAAATATTCGGACGAATCCCCGGAATTCGTCAGACAGGCCGAGGAAGTGGTCAATAATTTTGAATTCACCAAATAGAATATGAGGAATTCCAGTTTAAAAGATCAGGGTTTTACTTTAATGGAGATAATGGTCACTATGGGCATTTTTATAGTGATCATTTTGGTTACCGGCTCCCTGTATGCCCTGGCTCAGAATTCTTATAATATTTTTGAAGGAAGAATGGAATTGGTTCAGAATGGCCGAGTGGCTTATGATCGAATGAGTCGGGAAATAAGACAATCCGTGGAGATCGCCACTCCCTTGACTCCCGGAATGTCCACCACTAGCAAAGAGATAATGTTTCAGAACGGTCATGACAACAGCAATATCAATTATATCTATTATTACTTGGACGGAAGTGATCTGCGGCGGGCCAAATTGGCCTATTATTTCGAGGAGGAGCCGAATGTATATGTTAAATACAGCAGCGTTAATGAGGACGGAGATTCTCCGCAACAAAAAGTTCTCCAGGATAGGGTGGTGGGTGAATATTTTAAGGAAATGGAATTTTGGGGCGAAAACGGCCTGGTCCATGCTTCCACTACCCTGGAAAATAAGGACAAAAGCTTCTCCCTGCAAAGCAGTATTTTTAGCCGGAATTATTAAATATGGATCAAATAACGCGGGAAAAAGGCGTAACTTTATTGGTGACCATCTTGTTGATGTCGGTGGTTTTTTTCTTGGGTCTTTATTTTTTGAGTTTTTCCTTGACTGAAAAAAGGATCTCCCAGGGGCAGGCCAAGGGGGTCAAGACCTATCATTTGGCCGAGGCCGGGATTGAGGAAATGATCTGGCGCTTAAAGCATAATTCCAGTTATAAGAATAATTTTGAGGGAGACAGTGATTGGAGCCAAAGTTTTAGCCGGACTTCTCCTTTTGGCGGCAACGGCTCTTATAGCGTGAGCATAAATAATACCGGTTTGGCCCAGGGAAACATCGAGGCCGTGGGTAGCATAACCGGCCCGGCCGGTAATACCAGCCAAAGGGTGGTGCGAACCACGGTTTATAAGGCCATTGCCTCCTCCACCGAAGTGGATGATTATGCTTTGTTCAGCGATAATGATATAGACATTGTTTTGAGTAAGGTGGATATACCCACCAGTAGTGTTCATGCTAATCATGATGTTGATGTCAGCGGTTTTGGCACCGAGCTCAATATTGAGAATGACTTGGAGGCGGTCAATAGATTTGAAGAGTCTTCTTGGGCCACCGTTAATGTCGGTGGCGAGATCAGCGATAGCTACACCTATGCTCCGGCGCCGGGGGAGCTGGAGATGCCTTCGGTTTCCTTTTCCGATCCGGGAGACCCCAAGGCCTTGGAGAATCGAGCCGATATAATTTACACCGAAAGCGAATTTGAGAATTTATTGAATAATTCCGACGGCGGCTCTCTAACCCTGGACAGTGATATCACCTATGTGGACGGGGATATTATAATCAATGATGATGTGGATCTGACCATAAACGGCCTTTTAGTGGCGGACGGAGACATGAAATTGGGTGACACTTGTTGGTTTTTATTTTGTTGCGGAGACTATACCCAGATCACGGTCAATCATTCCAGTTCTTCCCCGGCCGGTCTAATAGCCAATGGCAATATTAGGTTTGATTTTTGTGTTACTTCCAGCGATGTCAGTGGAGTGGTTTACGCCACCAAGGACATAACCATAACTGATTTTTCCGACCATGTGAATTTCCGGGGAGGTATGTATGCCCGCAATATCGGCGTTTTTAGTATTTGGCAGGCCAACAGTATGGAGTTTAACGGCGAGATAGTGGATGACAGTTTGGAGACGACCGAGTTCTCGCCGGTGGTCACGGTGGAACATTGGGAGGAAGAGTATTGATCCGGCCCAGCTTTAAAATATGCCGGATTTATGTTATATTTGTAAAAAGTTATTCCCGGCTAAATTTGTTTGTTTAATTTTTTGAAAATATTATGAATTTATTCCGTAAAGGAAAAAAATACCCCTTGGGCATTGATATTTCCGATGTTTCCTTGAAGATGGTCCAGCTAAGCAAAGGCAGGAAGGGTAAGATCGGTCTTAAGGCCATTAATGACACGGATCTGCCTCTGGAGACCATTGTTAACGGTGAGATCAAGGATGAGGATACCGTGGTTAAGAATATGAAAAAACTGGTCTCCAAAAGTAAATTAAGCAAACCCGATTCCAATCGAGTAGTGGCCTCTCTTCCGGAGAGCAAGACTTTTATTAAATTGATCCGGATCAAGGATACCACCAATAAATTGGAGGATATAATCGAAACGGAAATGGAAAAACACATCCCTTTTTCTCCGCGGGATGTTTATTATAATTGGCAGATTATAGAGGACAGGAAGGAACACCGCCTGGTTTTGATCGGGGTTTCCCCGAAAAACATAGTAGAGCAGTATTATAATGTCTTCAGCCAAGCGGGATTGATCGTGGAAGCCCTGGAGATAGAGCCGGTAGCCCTGTGTCGGGCGGTACTGGAAGAGGAAACGCCCATATTCGAGGACGCTCGGGGCAAGAACTACATTATAATAGATGTCGGCTTTTCCCATTCCACTATTATATTCTATTCCCAAAACACCATACTTTTTACCACGGAAACCCAGTTATCCGGGGAAAAAATAACCCGGGAATTATCGGAAAAATTGAATGTGAGCCGAAGCAAGGCGGAGAAGTATAAGACCTCTTTGAGTAAAAAGAACAAGGACTACAAAAAGATCATAGAGATAATACAAGGCAATCTGGAAGAATTGAATATAAAATTGGGGCGGGCGGTGGATTTTTATTATGATAATTTTTCTGACCGAGGCCCTTTGGAAAGCGTGATTCTGGTCGGAGGCGGAGCTTATACCCAAGGCCTCCAGGAGTCGATTGATTGCCTGCCGGCCTCGATCGATATAGAACGGGGGAATTCCTTGTTCAAAGTTAGTCGGGGCAAGAAGGCCAAAAAGGTTTTTGAGCAGCAAGAGGATAGCTTGCGTTTTGCCACCGCCGTGGGCTTGGCTCTGTCCAAGGTTTTTATTAAGGATAAAGAATAATTATGTTGTTTTTGAATTTACTTCCTTCTGAATTCAGCCAAGAGTTAAAATTCAAGAATTTGTTTCGTTTACTGGTAAGGGCCGGGACCTTTTTGGTTGTGGCCGCCATGGTGATAGCGGCTTCTTTTTTTATAGCCAATAAGATCTTGAGAAATTTTTACGAGGTGGTGAACAATACCAATTTTTTGATGCAAACCCAAATTAAAAACCCCATAGAGGTTCGAGAGGTCAATGTTAAGATAAAGGAGGCGGGCCGGATCCGGAATAATTCCTTCGCCTGGCTCCGGGCTTTGGAAATAGTTTCCCAGAATTTGCCCCGGAATGTTTATGTGGAGTCTTTGGAATTAAACAAGGAGGAGAAAAAGGTTACTATTGACGGCGTGGCCTTAACCCGGGAGTCCCTGGTTTATTTAAAGGAGAACTTGGAGAATTCTGATAATTTTTCCGAATTAAAATTTCCCCTGGAAAACATTTTAAAGAAGAAGGATATTCATTTCGAGGTCGAGGCCCGGATAAACACTCAAAGGATAAAAAAGAATTGATATGAGAATAAAAATTTTGCACAAGTTAAGTATTGCCCAAAAATTGATCTATTTTTTTCTATTGGTGATAGTGATAATCGCCGCCCTGGGCTTGTTCGTGGTCAAGCCGGCCGCGGATGATATGCAAAGGATCAGGGAGGACATAAAAAAACAGCGGGCGGAATTGGAAAAGAAATACTTGGAAGGGCTTAACGCCAAGCTGATATCCAGAAAATCCGAGGAGATAAATAAGAATCTGGAAGTTTTGAATCGACTTTTTATAGAAAAGGACGGTTATCTGGATCTGGTTACTTCTATAGAAAGATTGGCCGGTCGGAACGACCTTCGAGAGGAATTGAATATATTGGACAGCAACGCCCGGGATAAAAAAACTTATGAAGTGGTTCCGGTCCATGTGGAGGTCAAAGGAGAGTTTCCGAATATTTTATCCTTTATATCCGACCTCAAAGAAGAGCCCTACCAGTTCAATATCAATTCCCTGAAAATAAGAAGCGAGAACCCCGACCCCATAGTGGCCCTGAGGCAGAGAGTGCCCCGGGAGGTGGAGAAAAAGATCTCCACCACCACTCAGGTCATCGAGATGGAGGGCAGGGGGACCACCACTACCACCACCAAAGAAGAGATATTCATTCAAAAAACATCCACCTCCACCACTCCGGCCAAGACAATATCAACCTTAATATTGGGCGAGGTGTATTGGGAAAAATAAATATTTATTATTTTATGTTAAATATCAAAGACATTAAATTTCAAAAAAAGTTGATCTATTTACTGGCAACTTTGATAATATCGGCTTCGGTGGGGTATTCCGGTTGGTTTTTGTATAATAATTTTTACAAAACCATTAATTGGCGGAGCGATTCCTCCCTTAACCACGAGGTTATAATCCAGCATGTTCATATGGACAGTATGAAAACAATAGTGGAAAAGATTGAGCGGAAAAAAGAGGTCTCCGACCCTCTGGGATTCAATATCAATATTGATTTTCGATAAGGTCGAGTAAGTTTTGGATATATTCTTCGCTTCCTCGATTTTGGATCCGTTTTCTTTTTTTCTCAGCCACGGCTTGGAGATCGGTGCCATTTTTCTTTATTTTCTTCATTTGGGCTACCAGCCCTTTTTTATTTTTGGGATCGAACAGGCGAGAAGCTCCCAGGGCGGCCACTTCCGGTATACCTCCCAAATTCGAGGCCAGGATCGGCAGGCCGGCCCGAACGGCCTCGTAAATAACAGTAGGGGAGTTTTCATAACAAAGGGAGGGTACCACCAGGCAATCCGAGGACAGCATAAATTCTTCCACTTCTTTTTTGTTTTTGGCTCCCAAAAAATGTATCCGGGGGTCCGAAATCCGGGATCTTATCCTCTTTAATTCCGTGCCTTGCCCTATGATCTTCAATCGGTCCGAGGGGTCGGACAATTCCCGAAAAGCTTGCACCAGAATATTTACGCCCTTATGTTTTTCTATTTGACCCACATAAAGGAATTGAAAACCCGGTTCTGGTTTCGACTGTGCCGAGCATCGGTCTGCTTCGGTTGGAAGGGGATTGGGCAGCACTCGGGTGGAGGAATGTTCAAAGAAACCGTATTTTTTATGCAGGTCAAGTAGCCACCGGGACGGGGACACTACGAGTGGCGGCGATTCCCACAGTTGTTTTTGTTTTTGCCTATAAATTCGGCCGGCCCGGGAGTCCAGCTTTTTTTCCCGCCCCTGGATCAGGAGGCCGCTGGGGTGGAGCAGTTGAATGTCATGCAGGATATGAGTGTGTTTGAGCCCTTCTTGGCGCAGGAGCTTGGGGGTCAGGCCGCTTACCCCCTTTAAGTTATGGGTAATTACCAGGTCCGGATTTTCTTGCCTTAGGATTTTTTTTAATTTTAGGTAATTCTTCCAGTTATACAGGTCCCATATGTGCCAAAATATTCGCAGAAATTTGGGGATTCGGGCCAAATGGTAATAGGCGGAGGAGAGGTAGCGGGCCGATTCCTGGCGGTTTTTGGCCTTGGAGGATCGGGGCTTGGTGGTTATTATAACCACCTGGTGGCCCTGTTTCGACAATTCCCGGGCGCTTGCTTCCACTATCCTTTCCGCTCCGCCCTTGTCATAAGGAGGGTAGAGGTTGTTTATCAAAGCTATTTTCATAGATCTTTCAATATTTGGTTCAATTTTTTTTGCATGGTCTCCAGGGAGTATTTTTCCTCCGCTTTTTTTCTGGCCGCTTGGCCCATTTTTCTCCTCATCTCCGGCTCGGTCAGCAGGTATCTCAATTTTTCGGCCCAGTCTTTTTCCCGGCCGGCGGGAACACTGAAACCTTCTCGGTCGTTTTGGAACACTCGCCTTACGCCGGGCAAGTCCGAGGCCAGGACCGGCAGACCGCAGGCCATGGCCTCTATCAATACCAAGCCGAAGGCCTCGCTCTTATCTGTTGAGGGTAGAACCAGGATATCGCTTTGTTGATAGTGTTCGATCAATTCTTTTCCGCCGACTCGGCCGGAAAAGTCAACTTTTTTTTCCAAGCCCAGATCTCGGGCCTTTTTTTGGTATTCCGGTTTTAATTCGCCCTCTCCGACCACATCCAGGGTCCAGTCAATGTCCTTGAGCCGGGCCAAGGCCATCAAGAGTTTGTCCACGCCCTTGAAATAATGAGCCCGGTCCAGACCTCCGACAAAGATCATTCGGGGAGGGCGAGAGGGGCTGTCGGGGCCGGGGCGGAATTTGTTTATATTCACCCCAAAAGGCACTTCCCGGAATTTTTCCGGGTACTTTTTGTATATTGGGGACGCTTGACTGTTTTCTATGTAGTCCAGACTGGCGGTTATTATGACATCCGCTTTTTTAAAAAGACTTTTAAAAATTATCTTTGAGGGCAAGCTGAGCAAGCGAGCCGGCCCCTTAAGCCCGGTAACATCCATATGGTAATGGATCAGCAATTTTTGTTTCCGGGGAAAAAATAAACGGAACAACCATATCAGTTCCGCTGTGCCAAAGAAAGGGTAGTGTAGGTACAGGCAATCATAAGTCCGCAGTTTTTTTAAAAGCTGCGGCAAGAAGGCCCCGTGGCCGTATTTAAGGGGCGTTTTTAGAGGAGCTATTCTTTGTTCGGCTGTTATCTTTCCTTCTTCACCCTGGTGCGGAAAAAAGGTGGTCACTTCATGTCGGGAAGATAACAATTCTCCTATGGTAAAGGCGCTGTTACCCATTCCGCCGGTATAGGGCGGAAAGGTGCATACTATTTGGGCTATTTTCATAGATCATTCTTGTTTGCTGAATAAGAACTGTTGCCAGACCACGGCGATCACAAAGACCAAGGCCGCCTGAACCAGGTCCAAGTTGCTCAAGGGCACGAGAAAAATAGAGGGCAAAAGGATCATTATAAGAGGCAGGGAAAAGACCATAATATCACCTTTGATCTTATCCGTATAATTTATTTTAACGGTTATCCCTTGTTTGTCGTAGGAACCTTTTTTGGTGAATAGCAGTCTTTGCCAGGAATAACTTAAAGCAAATATGACAAGGGCCTTTAAGACATCGAATATATCCAGTCCGGAGCCGTAGAGAATGGGCAGTACAATAATGATTATGGGCAGGGAATAAAGAAAATATTCGCTTTTGGCCTTGTCCATAAAGGAAAACCATAATTCCATCTCCAAATTGCCGTCCCTTTCCTTTTTCTTTTTTCTTTTTTCGTTTGATTTTAACTTAAAGGCCAAAAGCACGCCGAAAAAAGAAAAGAGGATCAGTGACCTCAGGAATTCCAGTATCAGGTCGAACCTGTCGCCCAGAATAAAATAAACAAAACAGGATATGGAAAAAACTATCAAGGCAACAAAGAGCGCAAAATCAATCAACATTTCTCCGGCTTTCATAGTTTGGATTTTTATTTATAAATTATTGTTCTTCTTTATCAAATATATTTTTTTGCCAGAAATAAAGTAAGAGAAAACAAATCACGGCTTGCAGGATATTGCCGGTGGAGACGGTTTTTTTGATGATAAAAGGGACCAAAAGGATCAGGATGGGCAGGGCGAAAACTATTATCTCACTTTTTATCTTGTCCCGGTACTCCAGTTCCAGCACTATCTTTAAGTTCCCTTCTCTTTCCCTTTTCTTCTTTATTTTTTTGGAAAAATGCAATTTGGCTATAAACAGGACTCCGAAAACGGTTATCGGGATCAAAAATTTAAAGAATTCTTGGAAATAGGCGAAATTGCCCCAAAGCACGAAATAGACCAAGCAGAAGATTATTAAAAAAAGTAGGAACAAGAGGTTTATAAAATCAATAAAAAGATCTTTGGCATCCATAGTTTTAAGTTTAATTATTTTTTTTATTATCGATAGCGGTTTTTCGGACCACCCGGGTGATATTCTTTTCCATTTTGGCTATTTTTATCCTGATCCTAAAGACCAGATAAAAAAGAATGACCACGGCTATATAAAAAAGCACCTCGATGCCGGTTCCGGAGAAGCCCAGTTCCGCCACCAGTTTATCTATTTGTTTTATAAAAATAATAGCCAGGGCCGCCGCTATCCAGAAGATCAGCCAAAACAAAAATTCTCCGCCCTTTATCTGTTTTTTGTATTTTTGCCAGAAAAGGCGGGCCAGGAAAAAAGAGATTATTATTAAAGCTATTATTTGTTGGAGCATGATTTTTTGTTTGATATTGGATGTTGGATATTAGATAAAATTCCATTTTACCAGTATCCAATATCAAGTATCAAGTATCATTTAACTATTCTGGCTAACAGCAGATCTTTGATTATTCTGATCCCGCCTCCGAAATTTTGTCCAAAATCCCGGTAGATCACCGTGATCGGCACTTCTTTTATTTTCAATTGATTTTTAAAAGCTTTATGAATGATCTCGCTGCAATGGGCCATGCCGTCCTGTTCGATCCTTATCCGGGGGGCGGCCGAAGCCGAAAAGGCCCGAAAGCCGCTTTGGGGATCGGTCAGTTTTGCGCCTATCAAGATTTTGTTTACCACTCGGGCCAGGGGCAGGATTATTCTTCTCTTTTTCCAAGGAATATGGGACCTATCTTCCAAAAAACGGGAGCCGAAAACTATATCCGCCTCCTCTTGTTGTATCGGCCTGACCACTTCTTTTATTTCCCGAGGCAGAAATTGCCCGTCAGCATCGAAATGAACTATTATATCCGCTCCCTTGTTCAGACAATATTGATTCCCGGTTTCCAAAGCCGCTCCTTGCCCCCGGTTGATTATATGACGGAGGACCGTTACCCCGTTTTTTTTGGCTTCTTTATAGGTATTGTCCCGGGATCCGTCGTCAACTACAACCACCTCTTCTACCAGGGGTTTGACTCGGGCTACCACCGCTCCGATGTTTTTTTCTTCATTCCAGGCCGGTATAACGCAAAATATTTTTTTCATACTATCTTTGGGTCACCCGCAGTATTTCGTCAATGGTAGTGATTCCGTTTCTGGCCTTGATAAAACCGTCCTCGGTCATGCTTATCAGGCCGTCTTCGCGGGCTTGTTTCATTATTTTTTCCTCCTCGGCTTGTTCCAGGATCAAGTTAGCCAGGTCCTCGGTGTTCTCCAGGACCTCATAAACGCCGACCCTGCCTTTGTATCCGGTATAATTGCATTTTTCACAACCCTTACCTTTGTAAAAAAGTATATCCTTGAGCTTTTTTTGATTTTCCGAGATTACTCCTTCTTCCTGCATGGTTTCTATTATTTGGGGGACATTGAATTGTTTTTCCAGTTCTTTTTCCGTTTTTTCCGACATATTGTAGCTTTGGATGCAATTAAAGCAGATCTTTCGGACCAAGCCCTGGGCTATGACCAAATTAAGTGTTCCGGATAACAGATATAAGGGAACTCCCATATTACTGAGTCGGAAAATGGTAGAGATGGTGTCGTTGGTGTGCAGGGTGGAAAGAACCAGGTGTCCGGTCAAGGCGGCATGGGTGGCTATCTCGGCGGTCTCCTCGTCCCGGATCTCACCGACCATGATTATGTCCGGATCCTGCCGCAAAAAGGCCCTCAGGCCCTTGGCGAAAGTAAACCCTATTTTGGGTTTGACCTGGGATTGGTTGATCCGGGAAATATTGTATTCCACCGGATCCTCGATGGTGGAAATATTCACTTTGGGAGTATTCAGCAGGTCCAGGATCGTGTACAGGGTAGTGGTCTTGCCGGATCCGGTCGGTCCGGTTACCAGGATCTCACCGTGCGGTTTTTTAATGTTCCTTTTTACTTTATCCAGACTTTTTTCTTGAAAACCCAGCTCCTCCAGATTCATTATCCGAGCCCCTTCGTTTAAAAGACGCATTACTATTTTTTCCCCGTGGAAAGTGGGGATAATAGAGACTCGGAAGGATATTTTGTATTTTTTGTTGTAGATCTTGAAACGGCCGTCTTGGGGCATGCGGTGTTCATCTATCTTTAGATTGGCCAGTATTTTGATCCGGGCCACTATGCCGTTTTCCAGGGATTGGGGCAGGGTCATGATATCATGCAGGATGCCGTCAATACGATAACGGACCATTATTTTCTTTTCCTCCGGCTCGATATGGATATCACTGGCTTCTTGGTAAATGGCGTGTTCCAATATTTTGTCCACCAATTTGATAGTGGACATTTCCTTGGCCCGTTTTTCCAGGTCGGTCTTGGTTGCCTGCTTACCTTCTTCCTCCTGGGGAGCGCTGGTCAACTCCTGCTTGAGTTGTTTGTGATATTTTTTTAAATGCTCCTCTATGCTATCCGGAGTGGTAACGTAGACCTTGGGTTTTAAGCCGGTCTTTTTTTTGATAAAATCGAATATTTCCAGTTGTTCCGGTTTGGTGGTGGCTATTTTGATCTCTTTTTTGTCTTTGGCAAAGGCGATCAAGCGGTGCACGGTAGCTATTTTCTCCGGAATGGCCATTAGCGCCTTTTTGTCCACTTTTTCTTTTGCCAGTTCCGTGAAAGGCAGTTTGTAGTATTGGGCCAAGATCCTGTAAAAAGGCCCCTGGGAGACAATGTTTTTTTTCAGGAGGTATTGGATCAAGCTTTCCCCCTTTTTATTGGCCTCTTTTTCGTGTTTATTCAGCTCCTCCTCATTAAGGATCTGGTTCTTGACCAGGATATTTTTTACTTTTCCCACTTCCATAAAGATGAACTATTAATTTTAATTATTATATCATACGGACAAGACGATTGGCAATTTCCGGGACGGGGTTCGGTTTTAAATTTCCCCGTAATATGTTAAAGTAAAAATTAATCAATAAAAGGGTCAATATGATCGACTTATCTAAGGTTTATCATTATTTTTATACTGGAAAGGAAAAGGCAGCTCAGGTTTTAGGGGATGTCTTTGATTTTTTTTCCGTAAAGGTTTACTCTCTTATAGCTCTTTTCTTCGATCTTTTGGGGTGGATAATGGTGTTTTTTATCATGAGCAAGAATAAGGAAGGGGCCATAGTCCTTCATTACAGCGTGGATTTCGGAGTGGATCTGATCGGGGATGCCTCTCAATTGATCGTGGTTCCGGTTTTGGGGCTGATAATCCTGATATCCAACCTGATCCTGCTTTTGATCTTAAACCAGCATAAATCCTTTAAATTTTTATCTCATCTCCTTTTGGCCGTGGCCATGGCGGTGAATGTGTTTTTGACCCTTTCTTTGGTGCCCATCTATCTACTTAACTTTAGCTAATATGGTTATTTTCTACATTATCAAAGTTCTGTTCCTGACTATTGCCGCCTTTGTCTTTACCGTGGCTTGGACCCCTTTGTTGACCCATTTTCTCTATAAGTATAAATTGGGCAAAAAGATCCGGAATAACGGCCACACTCCGATCTTTAGCAAGCTTCACGCCCATAAAGCCGGAACTCCCACTATGGGCGGAGTTTTGGTTTGGGTAACCGTATTGATATTCATATTGTTTTTTTATTACTTGGCCCGGATTTTTCCAAGTAGTGAATTCCTGGAGTGTTTAAGTTTTTTTTCCAGAAAAGAAACTTTGTTGCCCTTGGGAGTGTTGGTAGCCACCGCCGTGGTGGGCCTGTTTGATGATTGGCTGGATGTCCGGGGCAAGGGAGTAATGGGCGGAGGCGGATTGAATATGAAGCATCGTTTTTTGATCTATGCCGCTATTGCCTGTGTCGGCGCTTGGTGGTTCTACTTCAAGCTGGATTGGACCGTTCTTCATGTTCCTTTTTGGGGCAATGTGGAGATAGCTTGGTGGTATATACCCTTCTTTATCCTGGTCATAGTGGCCACCGCTTTTTCAGTCAACGAAACCGACGGTCTGGACGGCCTGGCCGGAGGGAATTTGTTGACTTCCTTCGGGGCCTTTACCGTGATCGCTTTTATTTTGGGCCGGTATGACCTGGCTTCCTTTTGCGGGGTTATAGTCGGGGCTTTGTTGGCCTTTTTATGGTTCAATATTCCTCCGGCTCGATTCTATATGGGGGATACCGGGGCTATGAGTTTGGGGATTACCCTGGGAGTGATAGCCATGCTTACCAATACCGCCTTGATCCTGCCGGTCATAGGATTCGTGTTCGTGATCGAGTCCCTGTCCGTTATACTCCAGGTTCTTTCCAAAAGGCTGCGCCGGGGCAAGAAGCTTTTCAAATCGGCCCCTTTTCACCACCACCTCCAAGCCATTGGTTGGGGCGAGGCCAAGATCGTGATGCGCTTGTGGGTCATAGCCGGGATGAGCTCCGCTTTGGGTATGATAATATTCTTGTTGGACAGATTTTTATAAAAAGGTAAAACCATCACCAGATGTTTGCCAAAACCAAAAGAAAATTGAAGCAAATATTTCAGTCCGGCCGAGACGGGCATGAAAGCGATATGATATTGATCGCGGTCATTGCCATTTTGGTAGTGGCGGGTCTGGCCATGCTTTCCAGCGCTTCTTCGGTTTTGGCCTATAAGAAATTCGGGGACAGCTACCATTATTTCAATCATCAATTAGTGGCGGTGGTCGCGGGGGCGGTTCTGTTTTTGGTCTTTTCCCGGATAAATTATTCCTTTTGGCGGAAATACGCCATTTTTTTTCTCGGCGGATCCTGTTTGCTGTTATTACTGGTCTTTATTCCGGGGCTGGGAGCTACTTACGACAAGGCCAGCAGTTGGATAAATATCATGGGTCTTTCCATCCAGCCCTCGGAATTGGTCAAGGTGTTCTTCTTGATCTATTTGGCCGCTTGGCTGGAAAGAAGAAAAGGAGACTTGGATACCATATCCTCCGGTATCGGCCCCTTTTTGTTGGTTTTGGGAGTCATTGCCTTTTTGATGGTCTTACAGCCGGATATCGGCACTTTGTCCATTATACTCTTCTCTTCGGTTGTTGTTTATTTCGTCGGCGGGGGTAAGATAAGCCATTTATTGGTGGTCGGCCTGTTGGGCTGTATTCTGTTGATGGGGGCCTATCATTCCATGTCCTATGTCCAGGAGAGATTCCAGTGCGTGACCAACCCTCAAATGGACACCAGGGATAAGTGCTATCAAGTCAACCAATCCCTGATAGCGGTCGGTTCCGGCGGAATTTGGGGCCGGGGAGTGGGTCAAAGCCGGCAAAAATTCCTGTATTTGCCCGAAGTGACCGGTGATTCCATTTTTTCCATTATAGCCGAGGAGTTGGGTTTTATTTGTTGCTTTCTTTTAGTGTTTTTGTATTTTTTCTTGTTTTACCGGGGGGTCAGAATAGCTCAGCATGCCCCGGATAGATTCGGCCAGCTTTTGGCAGTGGGGATCGTTTCCTGGATAATGATCCAAGCTTTTTTGAACATCGGAGGGATGATCAATATTATTCCCATGACCGGAGTGCCCCTGCCCCTGATCAGTTATGGCGGTTCGGCCATGGCTTCGGCCTTGCTTGCTTTGGGAATTTTAGTTAATATCAGTAAATACACCACTGAATAAAATGCAAAAGTCAAAATTCAAAGATCAAAAAGAAAATAGATCCATCAGGATTTTTTTAACCGGCGGGGGAACCGGAGGTTCGGTTAGCCCGCTTTTGGCCGTGAAAAAGGAATTGGAGGAAGAGGGCGGAAACTGGGAATTCCTCTGGATAGGGACCAAGAACGGAGTGGAACAAGAAATGGTTTCCGAAGAGAATGGTCTAAAATTCCGGTCCATAACCGGAGGCAAATTGAGGAGATATTTTTCTTGGCAAAATTTTGTGGACCCCTTTAAGATAATAGCCGGTTTTTTTCAATCCTTTTTTCTCTTGCTTTTTCACCGGCCACGCTTGATAATCAGCGCCGGCAGTTTTGTCAGTGTTCCCTTGGTCTGGGCGGCCTGGGTTCTGAGGGTGCCCGCCTGGATCCACCAGCAGGATGTTAGGCCCGGCCTGGCCAACAAGTTAATGGCCCCTTTTGCCCGAAAGATAACCGTAACCTTTGAAAGCTCTTTAAGCGACTATGGCAAAAAAGCGGAATGGGTCGGCAACCCCATAAAGATAGATTTGGACCAGGAAATAGAAGATGATTTTTTCCAGATCAAACCGGACATACCGGTGATATTGGTTGTGGGCGGCGGAACCGGAGCCCGGGCCATCAATGATCTGGTCAAGGCCAATTTGGAGAAACTTTTGGCAACAGGCCAAGTGGTCCATATAACCGGCCGGGACAAAAAGGAAATAAAGAATCGCCCCGGGTATTGCGCCTTTGAGTTTGTGGATCATGACTTGATGTTGGAAGCCCTGAGAAGAGCCCAGGTGGTGGTCAGCCGGGCCGGTCTGGGTTTTTTAACCGAGCTTTCTTATTTGGCCAAACCCTCTATTCTGATACCCATGCCCGATTCCCACCAGGAGGACAACGCCCGGGAATTTCAAAAAAAAGAAGCCGCCCTTGTCTTGGACCAAAAAAAATTGTCCGGAAAGGATCTGGTAAAAAACATCGAAAAAGTAATAAAAGACAAGGATCTGGCTAAAAAATTAAGCAGCAACATCCAAACCATGATCAAACCCAACGCCGCCCAAAGAATGGCAAAGATCATAAAGGATGTGGTGGATAATTAATAATATAAAAAATAAACGCTAAGTTTAAAGTTAAAGGTTTGATTTTTTATCAAAAGGTTGTTTTCCGGAATAGTTTTGAGTTTTGAACTTTGCATTTTGAGTTTTGATATATATGGATCTATCCCGTATCAAAAAAATTTATATGATCGGTATCAAGGGAGTGGGTATGACCATGTTGGCGCAATTCTTGACGCGCCAGGGCTTTGAGGTGAGCGGATCGGATATTCCGGAGGAGTTTATGACCGACCAAGTATTAAGGGATTGCGGCGTTGGGGTTAAAAAGGATTTTGACAAGAACAATATTCCCGCGGATGCGGATTTGATAATTTATTCCACCGCTTATAACAAAACCAATCCGGAAGTGGCCCGGGCCTTGGCGGGCAAGATCAAGACCTTGACCTACCCGGAAGCTTTGAGCGAGGTTTTTAATCAGTATTACGGTATAGCGGTGACCGGAAGCCACGGCAAGACCACGACCACGGCCTGGCTGGGCTATGTCCTGATGCGGGCCGGGCTGAAGCCCAATGTTCTGGTCGGGGCCCGGGTGGAGCAATTCCAGGGCAGCGCCATTACCGGTGGTTCTGACTATTTGATAGTGGAGGCGGATGAATACCAGGATAAATTGCGATATTTCGATCCCGAAATAGTTCTTTTGAACAATATCGAGCACGATCACCATGATTACTTTCGGACCGAGGAGAGTTATATCCAAACCTTTATGGATTTTATCCAAAAGATACCGGACAAGGGCTTCCTGGTGGCCAATTTTGATGATTCCGTAATAGCTAAAACCGCCCGGGTCAATTGTCGAGGCAAGGTGATCAGCTACGGCCTGGAGAATCAAGAAGTCGATTATAGGGCCTATGATCTGCGTCAGGACAAGGACAAACAATATTTCAAGGTTCAAACCGCCGGTGAAGAAGGGAACGACTTAGGCGATTTCAGCATTTCTTTGACCGGACAACACAATATTTACAATGCTTTGGCGGTAATAGCCACGGCCATGGAGTTTGATATCGGCCTGGCGGAGCTAAGAACCTATTTGGAGGAATTTCAGGGCACCCATCGCCGAGCTCAGATAATGGGCCGGTTCCGCGGAGCTGTTATAATGGATGATTACGCTCATCATCCCAGCGAGATCCGGACCACTTTGTCCGGTGTCAGGCAGACTTATCCGGACAAAAGAATGCGAGTGGTTTTTCACCCCCATACTTTTTCCCGAACCAAGGCCTTATTGGATAAGTTCGCCCGGAGTTTTGATTTGGTGGACGAATTGGTGGTTTTGGATATTTACGGTTCGGCTCGGGAGGAGCAAGGGGGAGTGGACAGTCAGGATCTGGTCGCCAAGATAAAGGAGCACAACTCCGATCTCCGGGTTTCCCATATCCCCACCCTTAAGGAATGCGAGGAATATTTGCGCAAAGACCTTAAGTCGGAGGATCTGGTGGTTTTGATGGGGGCCGGGGATGTCTTTCGTATAGGCGAGAATTTGGTGAAAAATTGATATGTGTAATTTTTTAGTTTTTTCTTCGTATTATTAAATAATGTTATTATTTAAATGACCCGGGAGGAGTAACGCGCTCCTCTTTTTCGTGTTTATGGCGAGCAATAAAGATAAACATCCCAGAACCGCGGGGAGTCAGGAGTTCTGGAGGCAATTATGGAAGATCATCTCCCCGTCGCATAAGCAGATCAAGTTTCTGTTGGTTTTGATAGTGGTCTTTCGTTTGATCCAATTGGCCACCCCTT
>Ga0102938_10001087_pt1 | contig 20631 bp, 17 predicted proteins | sample SalPonR2_B_D2_MG_FD_84516 | JGI IMG/M metagenome (GOLD analysis project Ga0102938, IMG submission 84516) | Salt pond soil microbial communities from South San Francisco under conditions of wetland restoration - Salt Pond MetaG R2_B_D2_MG | ecosystem: Environmental > Aquatic > Marine >... | reverse complement strand
CGCGCCGTAACGATCGTAGGCCGCCCGCTTCTCCTCATCGCTGAGAACTTCGTACGCCTCCTGGACTCGCTTGAACTTTTCCCGCGCCGCATCGGAATCGGGATTGATGTCCGGATGATACTTTCGCGCGAGCTTGCGATACGCCTTTTGAATTTCGTCTTTCCCGGCCGACTTATCGACGCCGAGCGTTTGATAAAGATCTTCGGCCACGTGATTCCTGGGGTTTCCGAACAGGGGATGGTCGTGTCAGATTGACATACCGAGACCAGACTTTCCAGCGGTAGCAAATCGCGATCCGAAACAACTTTGATCCCATGATCGCCGAAGACCTTTTGCCCTACCGCAGCGACGAGTTTTTCGTCGACGGCGCCCCTGAGAAGAACCGGACGATGCGGTACCTGGACGAAGGCCCCCGCGACGCTCCGGTGATTTTGTGCGTTCACGGCAACCCGACGTGGAGCTTTTATTTTCGACGCGTCGTCCAGCGGTTCGCGCCGACCCACCGGGTCATCGCGGTGGATCACTTGGGCTGCGGACGAAGCGACAAGCCGCCGACGACGGACTTCGATTACTGCTTGGCGGGGCATCGCGACAACTTGGTCCGACTGATCGATCACCTGGACCTCGGCGGTGTGACGTTGCTGGCCCACGACTGGGGCGGCGCGATCGGCTTGTCGGCCTTGGTCGAACGCGCCGATCGGTTCGAGAAAATCATCCTGCTGAACACCGCCGCGTTCCCGCCGCCTTACCTGCCGTTTCGAATCGCCGTCTGCCGTTGGCCGGTCTTCGGGCCGCTGGCCGTCCGGGCGGGGAACGCGTTCGCCCGCGCCGCGCAGACCATGACGACGTCGCGTGGCCCGCTGTCCCCCGACGCCAAGCGTGGTCTGATCGCGCCCTACGACAGCTGGAAAAACCGTGTGGCGATCAACGCCTTTGTCCGAGACATCCCGATGCACCGGAGCCATCGGACGCATGCGGTGCTGAGCGATTTGGAATCGCGACTGCCTTCGCTGGATCAGCCCAAGCTGTTGGTTTGGGGCATGCAGGACTGGTGCTTTCGCCCCGAATGCCTGCGACGTTTTCAAACGCTATGGCCGAACGCCGAATCTGTCGAGATCGAGGACGCCGGGCACTATGTGCTGGAAGACGCGCCGGAGGAAACGCTCGCGGCGGTCGCAAGGTTTCTCGACGTGGACGCCCCGTCCGCCCAGCAAGCCGGATAGCGGATGTCCGAACATCCTTTCGCGACCTGGGCCGCCCGAGCCGACTCGGTGGCCGACCTGGTTCGCCTCGCCTGCGTCTTGGAAGCCACCGCGGCGAAACCCGGGAACGTGCACCCGGATGCCTGGTTCGCCGACCTGTGCTACGACGACTTTGTCACAGCCGCCGGAATCGCCGCGGTCCGAATGACGCAGCCCGATCGCACGCTCGGTCGGCGAATCCTTGAAACCGTCCGAGAAACCAAACGCCAAACGGGCACCAACGTGAACCTCGGCATCGCGATCTTGATGACACCCCTGGTGATCGCGCATGAAACCGCCCGACCCGCGAACCGCCGATCCCTCCGCCGATCGTTGCGAAGCGGCGTGACAGAGGTCCTGCGAGGAATCGACGCGGAAGACAGCCGTCGAGTCTTCTCCGCCATCGCCGCCGCGTCCGCCGGCGGTCTGGAACTTGCCGACCGGGACGCTTCGTCCCGATCGATGGACGCGACGAACCCGCACGCCCGGCACGAAAATTTGATGACCGCGATGAGGATCGCCGCACCGCGGGATCTGATCGCCATGCAGTACGCCAACGACTACCGCGACCTGTTCGACACGGTCGTGCCGACTTTGGAACAACAGATCGAAACGGCCGGCGATGTCGTCCGCGGGATCGTCGGGGCGAGCGTGCGATTGTTGGCTTGGCAACCCGATTCGTTGATCGTCCGAAAAAACGGAGAGGCGATCGGCCGCGAAATCCAAACACTGGCCCGTCAGACGAACCCGGAGGATCCCGTGGAAATCGCCGAGCTGGACACGCGGCTAAGGTCTGACGGCAACCGGCTGAACCCCGGCACCACGGCCGACTTGATCGCGGCCGGTTTGTTCGTCTTGCTCTGTGAATCTGTTTCCGAATTAAAAGATTTTTCCCGATGACCGTGCAGCCCACCTTTCGAGTCGACGTCACGAAAGAACAGTTCGTCTTCTCGGCAGCCCACTTCATCACCTTTGCCGGTGACATTTGCGAACGCATCCACGGGCACAACTATGGGGTTCGTGTCATGGTCGAAGGCCCGCTGGATGAGAACCGCTACGTCGTCGACTTCATCGCCCTGCGTGACGCCGTGCTGGCGGAAACATCCGAACTGGATCACCACGTGGTTTTGCCCGCCGATCATGCGGAAATCAAAATCACATCCGACGACCGTGAAACCACCGCCACGTTCCGCGACCGGCGGTGGGTGTTTCCCAACGAAGATTGTGTGATCTTGCCGGTCGTCAACACGACCGCCGAGGAACTGGCTCGTGTGATCGCCCAGCGGGTGATCGAGCGGACGAAAGCGAAATTCGCCAGCGGATTATCCCTGATCGAAGTCGCCGTCGACGAAAACCACGGCCAGTGGGGCGTGTGCCGAATGCCTTGGCCGACTCCGGGTGCGGGTTGAAGCCGGGTGCGGCCCGCGAGGCGGATCCCGGTGAACGTCCGCCCCCGCCCCCGCCAGCGTCGCAACCGTTTCAGCCGTTGCATTCGTTCGTCGCGACATCGCGACCGCCTTTCGCTCCGGTCGTGCCGATAAATACGCTGAACGATCCCGGGCGACGGCTCGGTGTTTTCATGGCAGCCGAGTGGGCGGATTCGTTCTTTACTGGAAAATTCGAATTCGCGTGGGTGGATGATTCGTGCAGGCTATTGATCTGAATGACGAAGGTCTTCGCAAGGCCGCGGTGCTGTTGATGAGTCTGCCGACACGCGCCGCGGCGTCGGTGCTGCAGCAACTGCCGCCCCGACTGATCGAACAGATCAGCATTCGCATCGCGCAAACGGATTCCGTCGGTGGTGACGATCAAGAATTGGTCATCGCCGAATTCTTGACCAGCAAAGCCAGCTCGATTTATGCCAGCCCGGGCGGCCTGGAACGCGCAAAAGAACTGATCAAAGAAGCGCTCGGCCGCGATGCCAACGAAATGATCGGCAATCTGCAGCAGACCATCGAAGCGATGCCGTTCGGTTTCATCAAGAAAGTCGACTCGCAAACCTTGATGCAGTTCATCGGCGAGGAACATCCGCAAACGATCGCCTTGCTGTTGAGCCACGTCCCGGCAAGCTATGCCGCCGACGTGCTGAGCGGCTTGGACGGGGAAAAGCAACTGGAAGTCATCCGCCGAGTCGCGTCGATGGGACGCACCAATCCCGATGCCATCGCCGAACTGGAATACGGCCTGGAAATGCGGCTGTCCAGCATGGTCAACCAGAACCTCAGCAACGCCGGCGGCGTCGAAAGCGTCGCCGAAATCCTGAACGTCAGCGAACGTGCCGTCGAACGGGCGATCATGGAGTCGCTCGGCCGAGACGATCCGGAGTTGTCCGACGACATTCGCCGCTTGATGTTCGTCTTCGAAGACATCGCCAAACTGGGCGACCGAGACATCCAAGCGTTGCTGAAGAACGTCGAAACGGCGCAGTGGGCGATGGCGCTCAAGGGGGCCAGCGAGACGCTGCAAGAAAAAGTCATGAAAAACATGAGCTCGCGGGCCGCGGAAAACCTGAAAGAGGAAATCGATTTCCTCGGCAGCGTGCGGGTCAGCGAAGTCGAATCGGTGCAGCAAAAAATCGTCGATATCGTCCGGCACTTGGAGGACAGCGGCGAAATCTCAAGGCCCTCCGGCGATTCCGAAGACGAATACGTCAACTGACCACGCCGAAAACCGGCGGGCACCCGGTTTGACGGTACGCGTGTCCCGGACGGTTCGATCCCAAACTCATTCGCCGGCCGTTGATGTGCCCGCGGGAACCTTGAGACGAATCTTCGTCGGGCCGCCGATTTTCGATTCGATGCGGACGTCCAAGCCCGCCAGTTCGCCCCGCTGACGGATCCCACGCAACCCGAAGCGGTCGGGTGACACCGCACCGGGATCGAATCCGTGTCCGTCGTCCTCGATCGTCACGGTGTAACTGCCGTCGGGTCGCCACCGATCGGAAACCAGAATTTCGTCGGCGCCGGAGTGCCGGATCGCGTTGCGAACCGCTTCGACGGTGATGCGGTACAAGGCCACCAAAACCGATTCCGGGACGTCCGGCCGCGTGGTCAGCCAGGCCCAATGCACCCGCACCTCGGGATGCAATCGCATCACCAAACATTCGACGTGGTTCGCCCAGTTGCCGGACCGCAAATCGGGCAAATGAGCATTGTGCAACAACCCCCGACACAACGTCATCGCGTCGTGCAACCAACGGGCGGTCTGCTCCAGCGTCGCTTTCTCATCGGCCGGGGTCGAAGCACAAGCGGCAAGACTTTCGACGGCGCTTCGCGAGGCGAACAGCAACGGGATCAATTCGTCGTGAATCTCGTGAGCCAGCTGGGCACGATCGGATTCGATGACTTGTTGGACGGGCCGGCCGGTGTTCATGAGCGCCGGATCAGCTGAACCAGCCCTTTTTGTCGAAACTGGCCAACGCCTTTTCCTCGTTATCGACGATGTCGAATAACTTGTTCAGCTTCGTGATCTTGAAGACCTCCATGACGTTCGGCGAAACCTCGCAGAACTTCAACGTCACGCCTTGGGCTTTGCAACCTTTGTTCAGCATGACCAACTTGGTGATCATCGCCGAGGACATGAACGATACGCCACGGAAATTGACCAGCAGTTTTTTGTGACCCGCTTGGCCGATGCACTCCTGCAGTTCGCGGCCAACCTGTTCGATCCGTTGTCCATCCAGGATCTTGCTATCGGTGAATCCCGCGACCAGGATTTCTTCGTGCATCTGAGAGGTGATGGCGGACATTCGGGGTTGATTCCAGAGCTTCAAACAGGCGGGCGTGGGAGCGAACGGCTCTAGATTAGCAACCGGCCGGGGTCAAAGCAATTCACCCACCAACACGTCACTCCACGAGAACCGTTCCCGAAGACGAACCCAGGGTCGGTCGGGTCGTCGAAACCAAACGCCAGTGAGAGACGACTGATCACGACAGAAGTCGGGCAACGGAGCGGACAGGATTCGAACCTGCGGAACCCGTTTCCAGGTTCACCGATTTAGCAAACCGGCGCTTTCGACCACTCAGCCACCGCTCCTGCAAAGGGCCAGTCGAATTTTTGACATCCGCCGGCCGCCGAGTCTGCGAATTGTGCTGGAAAGTTTCCGGCGACGCAACCCAGAGATCGACCACGGCCAAAGGAATTGTTCGGCACACTAGAATGACGCCCATGGCGACGCCTTCACCCCAACCTTCCGAAACCGTCCTGACGCACGTTTCCCATCGCGCGATGGCCTGTGATTTCGTGGTCCTGCTGCCTCCCCGGCACGCCGAACGAATCGACGACGTGTTCGGTGCGGTCGAAGCGATCGACCAGGTCGAAGCTCGCTTGACCGTCTATCGACAGTCCAGCGAAATCAGCCGACTGAACCGATTCGCCGCGACAGGGCCGCAAAAAGTCAGCCCGTCGACGCTGGAATTACTGGGCGATGCGGCGCGGTGGAGCCGAAAGACCGACGGCGCGTTCGACATCACCGCCGGCCCGCTGATCCGGGCTTGGGGCTTCATGGACCGCAAAGGCCGCAAGCCGTCGCCGGGCGAAATCGAAGCCGCGTTGCGGTGTGTGGGGTACCGACACGTCGTCATTGACGAAGCAGACGACTGCGTTTCCTTTGCCGAACAGGGTGTGCAGATCAACTTGGGCGCGATCGGCAAAGGTCACGCCATTGACCGCTTGGCGAAACGACTGTTGGACGCCGGAGTCGACGACTTTTTGATCCACGGCGGCCAAAGCAGCGTGCTGGCGCACGGAAACTCGTCCGAGGGCGACGATCGCGGTTGGCTGGTCGGCTTGGCACATCCGACCAAGCCGCAGCGAAGGATCGCGGGGCTGTGGCTGAAAAACCGAGCGATCGGTACCAGCGGATCGGGCAACCAGTTCTTTCATCACCGAGGACAACGTTACGGCCACGTGATCGATCCGCGGACGGGATATCCCGGCGGCGACCTACTTTCCTTGACCGTCGTGTGTGGAACGGCGACCGACGCCGATGCCTGCGCGACCGCGCTGTTCGTCGTCGGGTCGGCCGCCGCCGTCGAACTCAATCACGCCTGGGGTCGCGACGACGTGCGGCTTGCCGAGGACGTGGGCCCCCCCGGCGCCGCGCCGACCCCGCGGACGGATGCTGACGATCCGGCGGGCGACGGAAAATACGCCCTCGTGATGACCTCGGCGACGAACCGACAAGACGGCGTCCTGCTGAAAACGGATGGACCGATCGAACTTGTCGATATCGACCTGGACCTGGTCAAAGTGCAGTGATTACAAGGCGATTCAGAGGCGCTCAAATCCCTTGTAACCAAAGCCAAACGATATGAACTTTTTTGATTGGATTCGTGACGGAGTCCGGAATTCCGTGTTGCACGGCGTCAACGATGCGATCGAAGCCATCGGAACGCCGGAAGAATCAGACGATTTTCATCCCAACATGGTCGCCTTGCTGGGCAACGACGCCTCGACGGCGACGAAAGCGAAACCGAAACGCGGCGGCGCGGGAGCGAGCGGGAACGCCGGTCGCAAACGCTTGGGCAAATCGCTGAAAGACATGAACGGGGCCGGCTAGTCCGTCAGCGGCTCCTTGAACCAACTGGCGTAGAACAAGTAATTGCCGGCGATCTTTTCGATCATCTCTTTTGCCTGTTCGGGATCGACGTCCTTGATCCGACGCGCCGGCGTGCCGGCGTACAGGCTGCCCGGTTCGATTTTGGTGCCCTGCAACACGACCGAACCGGCGCCGATGATCGACCCTTCGCCGATGTGGGCGTGGTCCAAAATCACACTGTTGATGCCGATCAGACAATTCGAATCGATCCGCGCCCCGTGCACACACACGTTATGACCGATCGAAACGTTGTCACCGATCTCGATCACCGACTTTTGATACAAGGTGTGCAAGACCGATCCGTCTTGCACGTTGACGCGGTTGCCGATGCGGATCGAGTTGACGTCGCCGCGAATGACCGTGCTGAACCAGACCGAACATTCGTCGCCTGTGACGACATCCCCGATCACGACCGCGTTGTCGGCCAGAAAACAGTCGTCGCCGAATCGGGGAGTGAAACCGCGAACCGATTTGATCAAAGCTGGCATCAGGAACCCAAATTCAAAGCCGCAAAAAGTCGCCTGGCCCCGGCCGCGGGCGGCAGCGTGCCGTCCAACACTCGGCTTTCCACCTCGTCACAGATCTCCTGGACGCCGGGGTGCGTGTGCATCATCTGTCGCAACTGATCTTCGACGATCGACCACAGCCAACGCAAATTCTGCTGCTTCCGTCGGTTTTCAAAGGCACCGGATTCTCGGGCCGTGGCGCAGCGACTTTCGATCGCCGACCAAACCGCTTCGATGCCGATCTTGTCTCGCGCACTGCACGTCAGGATCGCCGGCGAAGAACCGTCATCGACTTTGGAAAGTGAATCCAGGGCGTTGTGATATTGTCGGGCGGCCAGTTCCGCCGCTTCGCGATTGTTGCCGTCGGCCTTGTTGACCGCGATCACGTCGACCAGTTCCAGCAAACCACGCTTGATGCCCTGCAACTCGTCGCCCGCCCCCGGCAACATCAACGCCAAAAAACAATCGGTCATTTCGGCGACCATCGTCTCGCTTTGTCCAACGCCGACCGTTTCGACCAAGATCACGTCGAATCCGGCCGCTTCGGCGATGAACATGCTTTCGCGGGTCTTGTTCGCCACGCCGCCCAGGGTGCCCGCCGACGGTGCCGGTCGAATGAACGCGTCGGCTTCGGAGGCCAAGTTCGTCATGCGGGTCTTGTCGCCCAAGATGCTGCCACCGGTGACCCCGCTGGACGGATCGACGGCCAGCACGGCGACGCGATACCCCTTGCGAACCAGCATCAATCCGAACGCTTCGATGAACGTACTTTTGCCCGCCCCGGGGGCCCCGGTGATGCCGACCCGCAGACCGTTTCCGGTGAACGGCATCAGTCGGGTCAGCAATTCTTCGGCGACGGCTTGATGTCGCGGGCTGCTGGATTCGACCAACGTGAACGCCCGGGCCAGCATCGACAAACGGCGACTTCGAACGCCTTGGAAATATTCCTCCGCCGTCGGTTGGACGCGACGACGATTGGCCGGCACAACCATCAAACCGCCGCGTCGGCAGGCGTGGCCAGATCCAGTTCCAACTGCTCGGCGAGTTTGCGAACCAGAATCGCCGCGGCTTCGCTGATCACCGTCCCGGGGCCGAACACCGCCGCCGCGCCGGCGTTGTAAAGCGCCTCGTAATCCTGGGGCGGGATCACGCCCCCGGCGACGATCATGATGTCTTCGCGACCCAGTTTCGCCAATTCGTCGCGGAGTTCGGGCACCAAGGTCAAGTGACCGGCGGCAAGCGAACTGACCCCGACGACGTGGACATCGTTTTCGACGGCTTGCTTGGCCGTTTCCGCGGGCGTGCGGAACAGCGAACCGATGTCGACGTCGAAACCCAAGTCGGCGAACGCCGATGCGATCACCTTTTGACCGCGGTCGTGACCGTCTTGGCCCATCTTGGCGACCATGATTCGCGGCCGACGGCCTTCGGCCTTCTCGAACTGCTCCACCAAGTCTTGTACGACCATGACAGCGTCTTGTCCTTTCGTTTCGCTGGCGTAGACGCCGCGGACCGCTTGCACGGGCGCCTCGTAGCGTCCGTAAACCGCTTCCAACGCGTCGCTCATTTCACCCACCGTCGCTTTGGCGCGAGCCGCGACGACGGCACACTCCAGCAGGTTCGCCTTGCCATCCTCGGCGGCCTTGCGGAGCACCGCGAGGGCTTCGTCGACGGCCGTTTGATCGCGATCTTCACGCAAGCGTTTCAGACTTTCGATCTGCGATCGGCGAACCGCCGTGTTGTCGACGCTCAAGACCTTCAAGTCGTCCTCGACGGCCATGCGGTACTTGTTCATCCCGATGACCGGTTGCAAACCCGCGTCGATGCGGGCCTGCGTTCGCGCGGCCGCTTCCTCGATCCGCATCTTCGGGATGCCCGCCTGGATCGCTTTGGTCATCCCGCCGGCTTCGTCGACTTCCCGGATGTGATCCCAGGCCCGCTGGGCCAAATCGTGGGTCAGTTTTTCGACGAAGTAACTGCCACCCCAGGCGTCGACGACGTCGCAGGTGTCGGTTTCTTGTTGCAAGAACAGTTGCGTGTTTCGCGCGATGCGAGCGCTGAAGTCGGTCGGCAACGCGATCGCTTCGTCCAACGCGTTGGTGTGCAGGGATTGCGTGTGACCGTGCGTCGCCGCCATCGCTTCGACACAAGTCCGGATGACGTTGTTGTAGACGTCCTGGGCGACCAAGCTCCAGCCGCTGGTCTGGCTGTGCGTCCGCAGCGACAGACTTTTCTGTTGCTTGGGATGGAACTGCTTGATCAACTTGGCCCAAATCAACCGCGCCGCGCGGAGTTTGGCGACTTCCATGAAATAGTTCATGCCGATGCCCCAAAAGAACGACAATCGCGGGCAAAACGCATCGACGTCCAGGTCGGCCTTGATTCCCGTCCGGACGTATTCCAAGCCGTCGGCCAGCGTGTAAGCCAGTTCCAGGTCCGCCGTCGCACCGGCTTCCTGCATGTGGTAACCGCTGATGCTGATGCTGTTGAAACGCGGCATCAGGCGACTGGTGTAGTCGAAGATGTCCGCGATGATCCGGATGCTCGGCTCGGGAGGATAAATGTACGTGTTGCGAACCATGAACTCCTTCAAGATGTCGTTCTGGATCGTCCCACTCAACTGCTCCGGTGCAACGCCCTGTTCCTCCGCCGCGACGATGTACAACGCCATCACGGGCAAAACCGCGCCGTTCATCGTCATCGACACGCTCATCTTGTCCAGCGGGATGCCGTCGAACAGCGTCCGCATGTCATAGATACTGTCGATCGCGACGCCCGCCATGCCGACGTCGCCGGCGACGCGTGGGTGATCGCTGTCGTAACCACGGTGCGTCGCCAAATCGAACGCGATGCTGAGCCCCTTTTGACCGGCCGCCAAGTTCCGTCGATAGAAAGCGTTGGATTCCTTGGCCGTCGAAAAGCCGGCGTATTGCCGGACCGTCCAAGGTCGCATCACGTACATCGTCGGGTAGGGTCCGCGCAAAAACGGTGCGAACCCCGGCATCGTTTCCAGATGATCCACGTCGTCCAAATCCGCCGACGTGTACAACGCTTCGATCGGAATCTGTTCGCCGGTTTGCCACGACAGCCGGTGCGGGTCACCGCCGACCGCGTCGACCCAGCTTTCCCGAGACGGGGTCGGCCGATCGGACTGCAACGAGACGTCGGAAAAGTTAGGAATGGCATTCATGACGCAAGCACCTTCTCTTCACGGAGCAGTTCGCGAAGCGTGTCGAGCACGTCGCATTTGATGTAGATGAATCGATCGACGCCGGCTTCCCGCCATGGGGCCTCTTTTTCCCCAGGGTGACCGGCCAACACGACCGTTCGCACGCCGGCCGCCTTCAGCCCCGACGCCAGGGGCGGGACCACGTCGGGATACAACTTGTCGGAGCTGCAGATGACGGCGATGCCCGCCCCGCTGGCTCGGCAAGCCTCGACTGCCGCATCGGCATCGACGAAGCCCGCGTTGGTGTCGACCTGGAAACCGCCGGCTTCGAAAAAGTTCTTTGCATACGTCGCCCGGGCCGTGTGGTGGGCGACCGGCCCCATGTTCGCCAGAAAGATTTTGGGCCGATGACCGTGCTGATTGACCCAAGCGTCGCTGGCGTCACGCAGTTCTTCGAAGGGTTGGGCGAACGCGTGAGGCTCGATCGCCGTCATCTCGGTCGTCTCGGTGCCGAAGCCCAACAAACCGGCGATCTGTCCGAGCGACGATCCCGACGCGGCGGCCGTCAAGCTGACCGCGACCGGGTCCTGACCGGTGGTCGCGGCGGCCGGGACACCTTCGGACGCGGACTTCGATTCCGACGCGGCGGTCTTCTTTCCCGCGCGAGCCTGTGCGGCGCGGACCAAGGATTCGGTGTCCGGCGGGACGTGAGCGATTCGTTCTTCGTCCAAGTTCGGGAACTCGCTGACGCCCGTGATGCCTTGTTTGCGAACCGCGATGTCTTTGGCCCGCGGCGCGTAAGCGGCGTCGATCTGATCGGCGATCGAACCGCCTTGTAAAGCCGTCAACATGCCGCCGCCGCGTTCGATGTCCTGGAAAATCGACCATGCCTTTTCGGCGACCTCGGCCGTCAGGTCCTCCAGGAACCAACTGCCGCCGGCCGGATCGAGAACGCGATGCAGATGCGATTCTTCTTGCAACACCAACACTGTGTTCCGCGCGATGCGACGGCTGAACGCGTCGGGCAACTGCGAAGCGTGATCGAACGGTAACGACGTGATCACCTCGGCACCTCCCAACATCGCCGCGAACACGCTGACCGAATTCCGCAACAGGTTGACGTACGGGTCACGCTGGGTCATGACGCGGTTGCTGGTGCGGCCGTGGATTCGCATCCCCATGGGCGCCGCACCGGACGCCTCCAAGATCCGCGACCACAATTTTCGTGCCGCCCGCAGTTTGGCGATGGCCAAGAAATGATGCGTGCCCAAACTGAATCGGAACAGCATCCGTTTCGCCGCGTCGTCGATCGCGACGCCCCGCTCGGTCATGCCGCGCAAGTATTCGACCGCCGTTGCCATCGAAAACGCGATGTCCTGCGCCGCCGTGGCGCCCGCGTCGTGGTAAGGCGACGTGTCGACACACACCGGGATGACTTTGGGGAACGGCGTCGTTTGGGGATAGGTCGCCAGCGTCCATCGGGTCAACTGGGCCATCTGGTTCATCGCCGCGTCGATCGACATCGGCAGGCTGCCTTCGCGGGCAAGCGTCGCGAACGGATCCGCCGCGAAACAACCGGACGCCCGATTCGGACGGACGCCGCGTCGTTGCCAAAGTTCGTGTAGCAATGCCGCCGCGGGCAAAAAAGCCGCGCCGGCGTCCATCGTCACATCGACCAATTCCAAATGAACTTTGGCCAAACAGGCGTCCAAGTCATCGACGTCATACAACATCACGCCGTCGCGACCGGCGTAGCCCGCGGCCCCAGGATCGTCGACGGACAATCCCCGCCGGCCGGCTCCGTCCAGGCGAAACATCAACGAGGTCACGCCGCCTTCCAAATCCGCCAAGACCGCCGTGTTGGTCGCCTTCAAATCCGGGTGCGCGTGCTCCTGACGGATGTCGACGCCGCACATCACCGGCCCCATCGGATGGGCGCCGCGGACGAACGGCGCCGCCCCGGGCAATCCCGTCGGATCGGTCCCCGGCAAACGGTCCTTCGACGTGTAGACCGGCTGGATGTCGATGCCCTCGTAGGTGTGCGACACCAACTTGCGGTCGAAGGGAGCCCCGCCCAAGTCCGCCTCGACGGAGCGCCGCCAAGTCTCGTAGTCCACCGGCGGGAAGTCGTCGGCGATGGTCAATTTGGAAGTCGACATGAATCAGGTCTCGGACGTCCGGGAAATCAGATGGCAAAGAAAACAGCGACCGGCGGGGCGCACCAAAATCAAAAACGGGTTTTGATCCGACGTCACGCCGGCGGTTGGCACAGCTCGGTCAACACGCTGCAACTGCTCTTGGGATGGATGAAAGCGATTTGCATGTGATGAGCGCCCGGCCGCGGCGTCTCGTCGATCATCCGCAAGCCTTCCTCTTTCAACTCGGCGATCCGCGCCGGCAAGTCGTCGACGGTGAACGCCATGTGGTGCAACCCCTCACCACGCTTTTCGATGAATTTGGCGATCGCGCTCTCCGGGTCCGTCGGCTCCAAAAGCTCCAAGCGGACGTCGTTCAATTTGTAAAACGCGACCTTGACTTTCTGGCTCGGCACGTCTTCGACGCCCTCGTACTCGGCTCCCAAAGTGCCTTCGTAAAAACCGCGTTGACCGTCCAGCGAACGGACGGCGATGCCGATGTGATTGAGCGATTTGACGGGCGTCATGAACCTGGGTCTCCGTAGGTTGGGTCGTCGACGGACTGCCGTAAAGAGGCAGATTCTCGCAACCCCCGCGGGCTTGTAAAGGCAACGCGTTTGATTGTCGCGTCGCTAAAGCACAGTTCGCCACCCGCTGTGGCCAAAAAATGTGACAATGCGTCTCACGTTTCGCCGGTTTCGAACCGAGCTTTGGTGACACCGTGGCCGCTAGAGGTAAAAGAAGGCACAATTTCGCCCGGCGTGTCGAAGCCGGATTAAAAATGAGCTCGACGAAGCCTTCCGCCTCCATCCTGAAATTCTTTGAAAGCTGCTCATGATCGTTCGTCGATGGTTCCCCGGCCGATTCGGTTCGCTCGCTTGCCTGGCCGCCGGCTTTCTCGCCCTGGTCTGTTCCGGAGCCGCGCGATTCGCCGATGCCCAGCCGACGCGTTCACCGGACCGGCCGAACGTCCTGATGATCTGCGTCGACGATTTGAAACCGACGATCGGTTGTTTCGGTGACGCCGTCGCCGTGACGCCCCATCTCGATCGACTGGCCGGCCGGGGCGTCCGCTTTGACGCGGCGTACTGCAACCAAGCCGTCTGCGCCCCGAGCCGCAATTCGCTGATGACCGGCCTGCGTCCTCAAACGATCGGCGTTTACGATCTGGGCACCCATTTCCGCTCGGCCGCGCCCGACGTCGTCACCCTGGGCGGTCACTTCATCGCCGCCGGTTATCACGCGCGATCGCTGGGCAAGATCTTTCATACCGGCCACGGCAACTACGACGACGTCCCGAGCTGGAGCCAAGAATCCTGGCGACCGAAAGCGCCGCGTTACGTCAACGAGGTCAGCCTGAACCAAATCAAACCCGATTCGCGAGGACGAAAGCTCGGCCCGGCGACCGAAGCGGCCGATGTCGACGATGAAACTTACGGCGACGGCATGATCGCCCGACGGGCGGCGCGGGACTTGGAAAAACTCAGCCAGACCGCCGAACAACCGTTCTTTCTCGCCGTCGGTTTTTTCAAGCCCCACCTGCCCTTCGTCGCCCCGCAAAAGTACTGGGACTTGTACGATCCACAGTCGCTGCCGATGCCCACGGTCACCCGGCCGCCGGCCGGTGCCCCCGACTACGCGCCGACCAACTTCGGCGAACTCCGCAGTTACAGCGACATGCCCGCCATGCGGGACTTGAACGCCGCGGAAATCCGCCGCTTGATCCACGGCTACTACGCCGCGACCAGCTACACCGATGCGCAGATCGGTCACGTCTTGGACAAGCTGGACGAACTGCAACTGACCGACAAGACGATCGTGGTGCTGTGGGGCGACCACGGCTGGCACTTGGGCGATCACGGCATGTGGTGCAAGCACACCAATTACGAACAAGCCGCACGCATCCCGTTGATCGTCGCCGCGCCCGACGCCGACGCCGGGCGGGGTAGCGATGCCTTGGTGGAAACCGTCGACCTGTTTCCGACGCTGGCCGATCTGGCGGGCATCGCATCGCCCGGACGCGTGGACGGAAAGAGTTTTGCCGCGACGGTCCGCGACGCGAAAGCGCCGGCGCGGCCTTACATCACGCACGTCTATCCCCGCGGCCGGCGACTCGGCCGCGCCATCCGCGACGATCGCTACCGGATGGTCCAGTGGAAAGAATTCGGCGTCGACGAAGGACCCGTCGACATCGAACTGTACGACTACGAAACCGACCCGCTGGAAACCGAAAACATCGCCGCCGACCGACCGGACGTCGTCGAGCGGATGCTCGGCTATTTAGCCGAACAACCTGAACCGAAACCGCAGTGGCAGAATCAGCAATGAACCGATTGCCACCAGGACGAACACGGGCCGCCACCACGGCGGCCCGAAGACGACCGTGGCGTTGAAAACCATGAAGGCGAAAAACGACTGGATCGTCCAGTACCTGATCGGCGAACGATAAGCCCACAGCGGATCGCTTCGCCGCCAAACCACGGCGTCGACGATCCACACCAGTCCGAACAAGTAATTCGCATACAATCCGGCTCCCGAGCGAACGCCGATCGCGTCCTCGGTCTGCTCGGCGGTGGCGACCCACGCCCGCGCGTGACTCCAATCATGCACCAGGCCGAACGCCGCGACGACGTGCAGCGTGAACAGCACCGCTCCGATGATCCACAAGGATCGGGCCAGACGTGCCGCGCGGACTCGGATCGTGCTTCGTCCCGAAACCAAGTCGACGGCCAGACGGGCCACATAACACAACACCGACAGCCGCACCGTCCAGCGGACGGTCGCGTCGGCAAGTTGGCAACTGGCAAGCTCGGCGAGGGATTCCATCAAGACGAACAACCGGTGCGGCGGCGGGGATCGATTCCCGGGGCTAATTTTCCGGGGCTAATTTCCCGGTGGGGTCTCGAGAGAAGGTCAGGCGGCTTCGCCGCCGGTATTGATTTCACCGTCGTCACTGACGTCTTCGAAGCGGATGCTGACCTGTTTGCTGACACCGGATTCTTGCATCGTGACACCGTAAAGGGTGGTCGCCGCGGTCATCGTTTTCTTGCTGTGCGTGACGACGACGAACTTGCTTTGATCCAAGAACTCCCTCAGGACCGTGACGAAGCGACCGATGTTGGCTTCGTCGAACGGCGCGTCGACTTCGTCCAAGACACAAAACGGGCTGGGGCGGTACTGGAAAATCGCCATCAACAACGCCACGGCGGTCAAAGCTTTTTCGCCGCCCGAGAGCAGTGAATTATTGAAACTGGGTTTTCCCGGCGGCGTCGCGACGATTTCTACACCGGCTTCCAGCGGGTCTTCGCCTTCTTCCAAAATCAAGTCGGCCGTCCCGCCGCCGAACGATTTTCGATACAGCGTGCGGAAATTGACGCGGATGGCTTCGAGGGTGTCCAGGAACAATCGTCGCGAATCGGCGTTGATGCGGCCGATGATGCGGGCCAAAGATTCTTTGGCCGCCGTCAGGTCTTGGTATTGACCGTGCAGCTCGTCGTAGCGGGTTTGCAGTCCCTCGAGTTCTTCCAAAGCTTCCAAGTTCACCGAACCGGTCTTTTGCAATTGGGCACGCAAATCCGCGATCTCGCGATCGATCGCTTCACGGTCCGGCGGCAAATCCTCGATCGTCTCGGGCGGGGAATCGTCCGCCGATTCCGCCTCGGGTTCAGGATTCGGCGGTTCGGATCGACGCAGATCGATTTCGTAATCTTCCAACAGACGGTCGGCCAAGGTCTCGCGACGCAGATGGGCGTTGTCACGGGTCGACTGAATCGCGTGGACTTGTCCGCCGGACGCGGCGGCTTCTTTGATGGCCGCTTCGCTGGCGACTTGGGCCGCCTGTGTCTTGCGACGAACCTCGGCGGCCGAAGCGGCCAAGGCTCGAATTTCGTCGTCTTTCTGTTGGGCGTCCCAGTGCAGCATCGCCAAGCGACTGGCCGCTTGAAGGATTCTGGCCTTTGCTTCTTGAATCCGCTTTCGCGTCGCCGCGGCTTGCCCCCGGACTTCCGCCACGGCGGCTTCGCGTTGGCCTTGGTCGCGACGTTGTTGCTCGATGGTGGCCAACAGGGCCTCGTGTTTTTGTTCGGCCCGCGCGACGTCGACGGACAAAGACATGACGTGACTGGTGGCATCCTGCAGGGCCGTTTGAGCCCCCGACAAAGCCTCGTCGACCTCGGCGTTTTGCAATTCCAACGTTTCGATGTGATGACGTCCCTGTTCGATCTCCGCCGCCAACCCTTGATCCTCGGCGGTCGCGGTTTCTCGCAGCGAGACGGTCGCTTGCTGTTCACTCCGGATTTCCGACAAAGCGGCTTCTTGCTGAACCAGGGCGGCGTCCGCGTGACGGACTTCGGCGGCGGCCGCGGCGCGACGGGTGACCAAATCACGATGGTGGTGTTCCAGACGTCCCAATTCGGCGGCCTGTTGGTCGACGCTGGCGGACAAGCGTTCGGATTCTTTGGAGGCTTCTTGCAACTGGAATCGGTAGTGTTTTTGCTCGGCGCGGGCGGATTCCAATTCGCTGCGACGACTGACCAGGCCCGTCGCGGCGGCGGCCGGCCCGACGATCGTGGTACCGTCGGATTCCAACAGCTCACCGGTCGTGGCGACGAAACGCAGGCCCGCGCCGCTGAGCTTTCGTAGCCCGAATGCGGTTTCCAGCGAATCGACGATCCAAGTATTGCTCAGCAGGTGCCGGGCCAACGGTTGGAACGTCTCGTCGCACTGAACCATGCGGTCGGCCCGCCCGATGACGCCCCTGATGCCGTCCAGGCGGATGCGATCGCCCGGCCGACGCGTCGGCAATTCGTCGATGCGGATCAAGCCGACGCGACTGTTGATGTCGATGCGTTTTTCCAAGATCGCGCGTTGCACCGAATCGCCGTCGACGACCAAGTATTGCGTCCGCGACCCGAGCGCCGAATCGATCAGCGAAGCGACTTTGACGTCGACGCGGAAACAATCGACCACCATGCCGTGCACCGATTTTTTCCAGCCCGCTTGCGGGGCGACCGACGACGTCATCGACCCCGATTCGTCCGGCTGCGATGTTGCCGAGTTCGATGTTGCCGAGTTCGATGTTGCCGAGTTCGATGTTGCCGAGTTCGGTCGTGTCGAAAGCGCTTGCAACTGAGACAAGATGGTTTTGACGCCGCCGGAGACGCCTTCTTGTCGCCGCTGCAGGTCTTCCAGAACTTCCAGGCGTTGGCCCAAGCCTTCCAGACGACTTCGCAACGCCGTGACTTCGTCGCGTCGGCGGTTATCGTGCCGGCGCGTTTCCTGCAACTTGACGTCGACCTGTTCGATTTGCTTGGCCTGATGGGAGATTTCGGATTCCAATTCGGCCAAATGATTCGTTTTGGCCGAAGCCTCGTCGCGGACCTGTCGGAGCGAATCCTCTGCCACGACGATCTTACGCGCCAGGACATCCAGCGCACGGGTGTGTTCGCCGATGCGATGAGCGGTTTGCTGTTTTTTCGATTCCAAGTCGGCGACGCGTCGGACCGTCGCCAGATGATCGCGTTGCAGTTGACCGCGACGCCGCTGCACGGCCGCGACTTCTTGTTCGATTTCGTCGCGTTGGGCTTCCGCCTTTTCGCTGCGTTCGGTCGCACGATCCAGATCACTTTGGTATTCCGCCAAGCGGGTATCGGCGGTCCGCAGTTCCTCGGCAGCCGAACCGGCTTGGGATTGAAGCAATCGGACGCGGCGAAGCGACGCAACGAGGCCGGAACGCAATTCGGCGATGGTGCTTTCATCGGCCAGTTTTCGACCGTCCAATTCGGCGATTTGCCCCAACCATCCGCCGCGGATTTCTTCCGCTCGGCGGGCCCGGTCGGCGATCGATTGCAATTCGACTTCCGCGGCCTGTCGCTGTCGGTTCAGTTCGACCCGCTTGGCCTCCAATTCGGCTTGCCGCCGGGTCGCGGCGGCCAGTTCGACTTCGGCGGCGTCGATCTCGGCGGTCAGCTCGGCCCAGTCCGTCCAAGCGACGTGGGTACGTAACTGCCGCAGTCGCTCGGTGGCTTGCCGATAACGCTCGGCCTTGCCGGCTTGGCTCTTCAGACTCTTCAGCCGCGAGGCGACCTCATCGACGATGTCGCCCAAACGCGTGAGGTTCTGCTGAACGCGAGTCAAGCGGCGTTCGGCTTCTACTTTTTTCGCTTTGAAGCGGCTGATCCCGGCGGCTTCTTCGAAGATCGCCCGACGCTCCTTCGCGTTGGCCTGCAGCATGCGATCGACTTTGCCTTGTTCGATCAAGCTGTAGGCGTCGATGCCGATCCCGGTGCCGCGAATCAGGTCGCGTACGTCTTTCAGCCGCACGGGCTGTTTGTTGATCAGGTATTCGCCCTCGCCGCTGCGGTAGACTCGCCGCGTGACGTGAACCTCGGGGGCGTCGACCGGCAAGGTGCCGTCGGAATTATCAAAGATGATCGTCGCTTCGGCCGCGCCCGTCGGGCCACGGGTTTGTGATCCTTTGAAAATCACGTCCGACATGTCCTTGCCGCGAAGACTTTTGGGACTTTGGCTGCCCAAGACCCATTTCATCGCGTCGACGATGTTCGACTTTCCCGAACCGTTGGGGCCGACGATGACCGTGATTCCCTCGGGGAATTCGAATCGCGTCCGATCCGCGAAACTCTTGAAACCGGCCAGTTCGAGCGCCTTGAGCATACAGGATGGGTCGGCGTGGTTCGGAGTCGATCGAAAGGGCAGAAATCCAAGGGTTTTAGGGTAGATAAAACCGTATGTTTCAGCCAGTCCGAGTCGGGTCGTTCGTCGCGCGAAAGGACTCCGGCTCAAGCGGCACGACCGCAAAATCGTCAAAATCCACAACTTCGGCTCAAACCGCCCGAAAACGCCACCTTGTGGCCCACCCAAGCGGGGGCCATCCGACTCGGTTTTGGGCAGGTTTTACACGTCCGTTACATCAGATCCTCGGACGTAGACAGAGCTGTTTCATGCGTTCGTTAATCTCTGGGCTTGAAACGAGAAGCGAGTCGTCGGAAAGACTCGCTTGCACCGAAACTCCCCCGAGACGACTCTCGAAAACGCAGGATTTGGCAAATGTCGACTGTTGTGAACCCTCCCACCGGACATCCCCCCCGCCGCCGACGCCCCAATTCGGATCCCGCCACGCCGGTGATTCAGCCGGTACCGCCCCAAGACGGCCGGGAAACGGCCGGCTCGACGGTGGCCGCCCCTCCGGAGATGAAGTTTGATTCGACCGGCATGGCCAAACCGGATCACGGCAAGCCGACGGCCCAGGAGCGTCGTCGTCTGGACAACTTGAGTTATTGGGCGATCGGTTGGTTGGCGCTGGCGCACTTGGCTTGCCTGGCCGCGCCGTTCACTTTCACTTGGACCGGCCTGATCGTGATGGTGGTTCTGCACTGGATGGCCGGCAGTCTGGGGATTTGCCTGGGCTACCACCGCATGCTGACGCACAGCGGCATGAAGACCTATCCCTGGGTTCGCTACACCTTCGCGACGCTGGGCACGTTGGCCGGTGAAGGCACGCCGATGGACTGGGTCGCGGACCATCGCAAGCACCACGCGCACAGTGACCAAGAAGGGGATCCGCACTCGCCGCACGACGGAAGCTGGTGGAGCCACATGTTCTGGTTAGCTTTTCACACGCACAACGGCGACCGCAAGAACTACTTATTGCACTGGGTGCCCGATCTGTACCGCGAACGCGGCATGCGAATTCTCGACGCGATGTTCCTGCCCTTGAACTTAGCAGTCGGGGCGGCCTTGTACGGTGCGGGTTATTACTTCGGCGGCACGGAGTTGGCCAATTCGCTGTTCATCTGGGGATTCTGTTTGCGACTGGTGCTGGTGTTGCACGCGACGTGGATGGTCAACAGCGCTTCGCACATTTGGGGCTACAAGAACTACGAGACCACCGATGACAGCCGCAACAATTGGTTCGTGGCGATCATCGCCTACGGCGAAGGCTGGCACAACAATCACCACGCGT
>Ga0102938_10001085_pt1 | contig 20698 bp, 14 predicted proteins | sample SalPonR2_B_D2_MG_FD_84516 | JGI IMG/M metagenome (GOLD analysis project Ga0102938, IMG submission 84516) | Salt pond soil microbial communities from South San Francisco under conditions of wetland restoration - Salt Pond MetaG R2_B_D2_MG | ecosystem: Environmental > Aquatic > Marine >... | reverse complement strand
CGTTATGCTACAGCAGCTTAGGAACTATGCCCGTGCCATTCGTGTCGGGTACCTTTTGTGCGAAGCACCCGAAGGGCGAGTTCCTCGCAAAAGGTACCCGACACTTTTTGTCGCACGATCCTAACCACCGCCGGGATGCGTCTCTTTTGCACCCCGTAACGGATAACCCACACCCTTGATTCCTGCAAGCTTGACACGCATGACCGCTATCTCCGCTGCGATTCGCGCCGCCAAACGGCTTTCCAAAACGGTCCAACCTTTGACGTTTGACGCTCCCGTCGCCGTGGTCTACAACCCGCTGCAGTACGCGTGGGACGCGCACGAGCAATACTTGCGGATGCTGAATCCGGCAGGCTGCCGAGTCCTCTTTCTGGGAATGAATCCAGGGCCGTGGGGGATGGCGCAAACCGGCGTTCCATTTGGACAGGTTGCGGCGGTTCGCGATTGGTTGCGGATCGATGCCGAGATTCACAAGCCGAAAATTGAACATCCAAAACGTCCGGTGGAAGGCTTGGCCTGCTCGCGCAGTGAAGTTTCCGGAGAACGTTTGTGGGGCTGGGTTCGCGACCGATTCGGGACACCGAAGAAATTTTTCCGGCAGCACTTGATCGCAAATTATTGCCCGCTGGTGTTCATGGAATCATCTGGTCGGAATCGCACCCCCGACAAATTGCCGGCGGCCGAGCGCAAGGCGTTGGATGCGGCATGCGATGCGCATTTGGTGGCGTTGCTCGACGCGGTCCAGCCCGAGTGGGCCGTCGGCGTGGGAGCTTACGCGGAAAAATGCCTGTTGCGGGTGCGAGGCGAAAGGCCCTTGCAGGTAGCAAGGATTTTGCATCCCAGTCCTGCCAGTCCGGCCGCCAATCGCGGCTGGGCCGAACAAGCGACCGCACAAATGATCGCCGCGGGCATCTGGAAAGAGGCCGCTTCGTCCAAGCGTCTGTAGCGTCTAAACTGGTGCCGCCGAGTGTCTAAGCTGGCGCCATCGCCAACCTCAAGGAGTCGACCACTGTGGCGGACCCGTTCGACCAGGAAGATGACGATTCATTAGACGATGATGCTGCGCCCTTGGCGGAGGAGGGCGATGCGGACGAAGCGACCCAATGGATTGCCGAGAAACGGATCGCATTCCTCGGAAAACTGGGGGGGCTTTCGAAGCGTGAAGCGATGCAACTGGTGCGCAGCCACGGCGGCGTGGCGGTGGAGATGGCCGATCCGGCGATCGACGTGGTCGTCATCGGTGCCGAGGAATCACCATTAGCCGAAGACCAATTGCTGGACGACCGACTGCGCGCCGCGGCCGCGCGTGGTGACGTCGAAGTTATCCATGAAACGGAACTGTGGCAGCGATTGGGATTGGTCGAAGCCGAGCAAGCGGTCAAGCGACTTTACACGCCCGCGATGTTGGCCGACCTGTTGAACGTGTCGGTGCGCGTAATCCGTCGCTGGCACCGGCGCGGTTTGATCATTCCGGTGCGAACGGTTCACAAGCTGCCGTATTTCGACTTTCAAGAGGTCGCGACGGCGCGGCGGTTGGCGGAATTGGTCGCCGCGGGGGCGAGCCCTCAAGCGATTGAACGCAAATTGTCCGAGCTGGCGCAGATCATTCCCGATGTGCGGCGGCCGCTGACGCAACTGAGCGTGCTGGTCGAAGGCAAGCAGTTGTTGTTGCGACAAGGCGAAGGATTGATCGAGCCGGGCGGTCAATTGCGGATGGACTTTGATGCCATGTCCGCCGACCACGATGACGACATCGACGCCACCTCGGCGATTCTATCGTTGTCCGAATCGATCGAAGCTCGCCGCAATGAATTGCAATTTCCTCCGCGGGACGAAGCCAACGTATCCGAAGATCAATTGTTGCAGCAGGCTTATCGTGCCGAGGACGACGGCGACTTGGAATTGGCGGTCAACCTGTACCACGCGATTCTGGCCCGCGATGGAGCTCGTGCCGACATCAGTTTCCAATTGGGCGAACTGCTGTATCGCGGGGGAGACGTAACGGCAGCTCGCGAACGTTATTTCATGGCTATCGAGTTGGACGACGCGTTCGTCGAAGCTCGCGCCAGCCTCGGTTCGGTACTGGCCGAAATGGGCCAGTTAGAACTGGCTGTGGCGGCGTTTCGAGGCACCCTGGCGCTGCACGACGAATATCCCGACGTGCACTACAACCTAGCGCGAACGCTGGACGACCTGCGTCGCCACGAAGAAGCGAACCAGCATTGGCAGCGATTTTTGCAACTCGCCCCCAACAGTCCGTGGGCTGACGAAGCACGCCAGCGACTCGATGACCGCTGAAACCGATCTTCGGTGGTCGCCTTGGCGGCCGTTTCCCATTTTCGCGGTGGTTAAAAACATAGCGCGGTGACAGGCGTCGTGTCGAGCCGCTACCTCGGACTCGCGTCCGAGGGCAAGGATTTAAGGCCTGCCGAACTGGACGACGCTAGGTTGGACTGATTTTCTTTCCGAACGAATCAGCCGTTTTGGCGTTAGCCACGGTTCTCCTCCCGAAAACCGTGGCGAACGCCAAAACGGCTCATCCAACCTGGCGCTATCCAGCTAACACCCATCGGCCGCTGGGGCCGATGGGCTTTCCGGAGCGGCGACTAACTGCAGCCCATGCTGTTGCCACAATTGTGACAGAGGTAGCAGTTTCCGTTTCGCACCGTAATGCTGCCGCAATTGTCACAACTTGGCGCGTCGCTTTGGAAGCGAGCAAACTGGTCGCTGCGACCACCACCCGAACCGCCTTCGGTATCGAACCCTAGGTCGCGGCTGACTCCCGATCGTTCGAGCGCGGCCAAGTCGAGCATCGTGCCGGTGAACCGAGCCGCCGTGTTGGGCGATTCGATCGTCGGCCCGTTACCGCCCAGCTTCTTCGACGTGCCATTGGCGTCATTGGGCTTTTTGGCATCGACCGACGTCGGCACGCTCGCTTCGCGATACCCGGCGAGGAAATGAATACCGAGGTAGCGGAAAATATAATCGACCACGCTTTTGGCGATCCGAATGTCGGGATTGGTGGTGTGGCCCATCGGTTCAAACCGCGTGTGGCTGAACTTGTTTACCAGCACTTCCAACGGCACGCCGTATTGCAACGCCATGCTGATCGCCGTTCCAAAGGCATCCATAATGCCACCGATCGTGCTGCCTTCCTTGGCCATCGTGATGAACAATTCACCAGGACGACCATCGGGATACAGGCCGACGCAGAGGTAACCTTCATGGCCGCCGATGCTGAACTTATGCGTCAAGCTTTGGCGGGTATCCTGCAACCGTTCACGACGCGGCTTATAAACGATCTTCTCAACCGTTTTGGTGATCACTTCGGCGGCGGCCGCATCCTTGTCGCCATTCTTGGTATTCAAAGGCTGCGATTGCTTGCTGCCGTCGCGGTAGATCGCGATCGCCTTCAATCCCAATTCCCAACCCCAGAAGTACGCATCGGCGATGTCTTGTGCCGTCACATCGGTCGGCATATTCACCGTCTTGCTGATCGCCCCGGAGAGGAACGGCTGAGCGGCAGCCATCATCGTAACGTGAGCTTGCCAACGAATGCTGCGTACGCCGCCGGCCGGCTTGAACGCACAATCAAAGACCGGCAGGTGGTCTTCGTTCAACTCCGGCGCCCCTTCGATGGTGTCGTTTTCGTCGATGAACTTAATGATGTCGACGATCTGTGGCTCCGAGTAACCGAGCTTGCGGAGGCTTGCCGCGACCGTGCTGTTGACGATCTTCAGCATTCCGCCACCGGCCAACTGCTTGTACTTGACCAGCGCGATGTCCGGCTCGATGCCCGTGGTGTCACAGTCCATCATGAAGCTGATCGTGCCGGTCGGTGCCAAGACAGTCGCCTGTGCATTGCGGAAACCATGCTTCTCGCCCAACTCAAGGACTTTGTCCCACAAGTTACGAGCGGCTTCCTTCAGTTCCGGCGGACCATCATCGTTGATCTCCTCGACCGCTTCGCGATGCATCCGCATCACGTTCAGCATCGGCTTTTCGTTTTCGGCATAGCCATCAAACGGTCCGACCACGCCCGCCATCTCGGCACTGGTCAGGTTCGCGGTCCCGTGCAGCAGGGCGGTCAGCGAACCGCAAACACCGCGTGCCGCATCGCTGTCGTAAGGCAAACCGGCAGTCATGATCACGCTGCCAAGGTTGCTGTAACCCAGGCCGAGCGGGCGGAAGCGATGGCTGTTACCGGCGATCTCCTCCGTCGGATAACTGGCGTGGTCGACCAGGATTTCCTGAGCAATAAAGAATGTTCGGGCGGCGCTTTGGAAACGCTCGGCGTCGAACGTGCCATCGGCGCGAACGAACTTCATCAAGTTGATCGATGCCAGATTGCACGCCGTGTTGTCGAGGAACATGTACTCGCTGCACGGATTGGACGCATTGATCCGGCCACTATTAGGACAGGTGTGCCAATGGTTGATCGTCGTGTCGTACTGCACCCCTGGATCGCCGCAGTGCCAAGCACAATCGGCCATCTGGTTCAGCAGTTCCTTGGCATCATATTCCGGCGGCGTTGCATCGTTGGCACGTGCATCGATCCAGCGGGTTTGCCAACGCTTGCCATCGCGGACCGCGTCCATGAAGTCGTCCGTCACGCGAATCGATAGGTTGGCGTTCTGGAAACAGACCGACGAGTAAGCTTCGCCGTTGAAGTTCGACTCGTAGCCTTCACGGATCAACGCATGGGCTTTCTTTTCTTCGTTCCACTTGCACTGAATGAACTCCAGCACGTCGGGATGCCAAACCTTCAGCGACTGCATCTTTGCCGCACGCCGAGTCTTGCCACCACTTTTGACCACGCCGGCGATCGAATCATACACACGCATGAACGACAGCGGGCCCGAGGGCGTGCCGCCACCCGACAGACGCTCGCGACTCGAGCGGATGGTCGACAGGTCGGTCCCCGTTCCGCTACCGAACTTGAACAACATCGCTTCGCTGCACGCGAGCCGCATGATGTCTTCCATGTTGTCCTCGACCGCTTGAATAAAGCACGCCGAACCCTGCGGGAACTCGTAAGGGTTATCCGGTTGATCGACCTGCTGCAGTTCGCGGTTCCAACGCCAGTTGCATTTGGCACCTTCGACATCGTACTGGTGGAACAGTCCCACATTGAACCAGACAGGGCTATTGAAAGCCCCGTGCTGTTGCACGCACAACCAAGTCAGGTCGCGATAGAAATTTTCGCCATCTTCGGCCGACTCGAAATAGCCGTCCTGCAAACCCCAGTCGGCGATGGTGCGTGTCACCCGGTGAACCAACTGACGAACGCTCCGCTCACGCTCGCCCTCCTCGTTGGGGTCGCCATAAAAATACTTGCTGACCACCACGTTGGTTGCCAGTTGCGTCCAACTGGCCGGAACTTCGCAATCGTTTTGCTCGAACAACACACGCCCGGTTTCATCTTTGATGGCCGCGCTGCGGAGTTCCCATTCCGTCGTGTCGAAAGGGCTATCGACATTCTCAGGGCAAAACTGCGCGGAGAACTTCATCCCCGGACGGCCGTCCCGCAACAAGGTTCCAAACTGCCGCCGAGCGTACTCAATGCCCTGCTGCTCCTGAAGCCGCGCATCAATATCGGCGTGGGCGGTGGTTTTGCTCTGAGTCGCCTTCGAATTCTGCGCAGCAGAGGAAATGACAGATGCCATGTATCAAGACTCCTAAAGGTTCGTCCGTGGGTTGAACGGCACCGCTATCACAAAATCTGCGTCTTGCAGAGCGAGTGTCGCCAACCAGTGTGTGTAGAAACAGCAATGCTCGCATGTCCATCTATTTCGCAAACGGCGCATCGTTACCGAGAGTGGGGCCAACGAAGGGAAAGTTCGTTTGGGGTTAGGGGATAACGTGCCGAATGCGAAGAGAGATTCCACTATGGGTAGTGCTTTCATTGCTCGCTTAGCACTACATGCGGGTTAATGTTCACTTTAGCGATCCTAGGGGACGTGTCAAACACAATCTTCACATCACGCTAAGGTGTTGGGCCGGGGCTATTTACGACCATGGGGTCGATCCCGCCGAAATGTTTCGGTGCTGAAACCCTTTCCCCTAAGTACTTTGCTGCGAATGGGTTAGGGGAAATGAAAACCATCGCTCCACCTGCTGGGGAAAAAGTGTCGGAAACAAAAAAGTTTCACACTCCGGTCGGCGAACTGTGGGAGCTGAGTCGTTTGCGGTCTGACTGCCGTTTACGGTGCCTCTGCGGTCGGCCTGTAACGCCTCGGTGACGTTCCATTCAGCAGTGCCATCGGTTGCCCACCAGGGATCGCTAATCTAACTTGCTGATGCCGCAAAGTAGATGTTTCCGCGGACCGGTTCACCCATTTAGTCGACACCATGGATCTGCCTTCCTACCTAGCGCTTGTTCCCGCACTCGGCATCTTGGCGCAGTGGATCGCATGGAAGACGCGGCTGCCTTCGATTCTGCTGCTGTTGCTATTTGGGATTGTGTTGGGGCAGTTCATCAACCCCGATCAGTTGCTGGAGAACTTGACCGGAGCGGAACGGTTGGCGGAGTTCACCGGCCAGCCGACGCAGGTGGGGCCAGCGATCCTGTTTCCGCTGGTGTCGCTCTCGGTGGCCGTCATTTTGTTCGAAGGCGGATTGTCGCTGCAGATCCGGGAACTCCGCGAAGCGGGCTCGGCAACGTTTCGGCTGGTGACGATCGGTTGTCTGGTGACGCTGGTCCTGACGGCTCAGGCAGCACACTGGGTGTTGGAATTTCCCTGGCGGCTATCGTTACTGCTAGGAGCTATTTTGACGGTCACGGGACCGACGGTGACTGGGCCTTTGCTGCGTCAGATCCGCCCCAGCCGGCGCGTCTCTTCGACGTTGAAATGGGAAGGCATCGTGATTGACCCCGTCGGCGCAGTGTTGGCGGTGCTGGTCTTTGAAGAGATCGTTGTCAGTCAAACCGACTCGTTGAACGTTTGGGCGACCGCCCTCCTGCTGACGAAGATCACGCTGATCGGCACCCTGCTGGGTCTGTTTGGCGGCATTTTCTTGACGCAGTTGATCCGTCGCTATCTGTTACCCGATCCACTGCATGGCATCGGCGCCCTCGGTCTGGCGCTGGGACTGTTTGCATTAAGCAACCACTTTGCCGAAGAATCGGGTTTGATCGCGGTCACCGTGTTTGGCATTTGGCTAGCCAATCAGAAGCACGCCGACATCGAACATGTGATTGAATTCAAAGAGCACCTGCGAACGCTGCTGATCGGCGTCCTGTTCATTATCTTGGGGTCTCGGTTGGATCCGATGTCGGTGGTCAACCTGGGCTGGTCGGGGGCCTTGTTCTTGGGGCTGATGATTGTGGTCGTGCGGCCGATTTCCGTTTTCGCTTCTTTGTTGGGCACTCCTTTAACCTGGCAAGAAAAAACGTTTATCTCGTCGATGGCACCGCGGGGAATTGTGGCCGCGGCAGTCAGCAGTGTCTTCGCATTGAAGCTGCAGCAGTTTCATGGCAATGACAACATGGCGCTGCACGAACAAGCCGAACTGCTCAGCACGGTCACCTTTTTGGTGATCATCGGAACGGTGACGTTTTACGGATTAAGCTCCGGTTGGCTCGCCCGGCAACTGGGGCTGGCCAGGCCGAATCCCCAAGGCCTGCTGCTCGCCGGCGGAGATGAATGGGTTCGCAGGCTGGCAAAGCTGCTGACCGATTTGAAGGTCGAGGTCTTGCTGGTCGACTTGAACTACAACAAGGTCGCGGCGGCGAAAATGGACGGCGTTCGTGCGGAATGCGTAAACATCCTCAGCGATCACGCCCGCGAAGAATTACAGCTCGATGGGATCGGCCGTTTTCTGGCCATGACCCCCAACGACGAAGTCAACTCGTTGGCGGTGGCGGAGTTTCAAGCGATGTTCGGACGGGCGGAAACCTATCAGCTCGATTTCACCAAACGGTCGCGGAGCGAATCGCGGTCGCTCTCGCTTTCACTCAGCGGTCGTATTTTGTTCGGCCCGAAAAAGACCTATTCCGAGCTCCGTGGTCTGATGGATTCTGGCGCCGTGCTGAAACACACCAAGCTGAGCGATTCGTTTTCTTGGGAGGATTTTCGCCAACGGTACGGAGAGGATATCGTATTGCTATTTGTTATCCTGCCTTCCGGTGTGTTGCAGATCAACACTGCCGATCGCCCACTCGCACCGGTACCTGGCGATACCGTGATTTCGATTATTCCTTCGGTCCGGGTCCCTGACGACCATGCGGCCTCTACAGCAGAGTGAACCGTTCGATGCCTGCCCCCAATCGCCTACCACGAATGTATGCCCGCTCGGTATTCTATCCCACGCTGTGGTGGAACATGCTGCTCGGCCGCGTCCTGAAAGTTCGCAAATGGGCCAGCCGTGTGGATGATCACCTGATCGTGGGGGCGTATCCTTTTTCGCGCGACGTCCCTGGTTTAGTCGCCGAAGGGGTGCGGGCGGTGGTCAACACCTGCGAGGAATACGAAGGCCCCTGTGCGGCTTACACCGCTGCGGGAATCGACCAACTGTGCATCCCCACCACCGATTTCACACACCCTTTGCTGGAAGATATCGAGCAAGCGGTGGAGTTCATCCAGGTCCACGCTGAGCGTGGTGCCACCACTTACGTCCATTGCAAGGCGGGACGCGCACGCAGCGCGACGGTGGCGTTATGCTGGTTGGTGAAGTACCGCGGCATGACTCCGGTTCAAGCTCAGGCGGCGCTGCTGCTACATCGCCCGCACGTGAATCCTCACATCGCGTTGCGACCGGTCGTGCAGCAGTTTATCGCGAAACACCTGCCCGAGTGATGCTGCTTTTCCGCTCCTCGAGAAAGGCTCCCTGCGATGCGAACTTGCTTCAGCGGTTTGATCGGCGCCGGCGTCATGGTGGTTTCGGCGACCGCAGCCGATTTGCAGATTCGGTTCGTCTACGATGGTCCGCCCCCCAAGCCCGAGCCGGTGGTCGCCGACCGTGATCGCGAGTTTTGCGGCGCACAAGGGCTGATCGACGAGTCGTTGCTGGTCCATGCGGACAATCGTGGGATCCGCAATGTGGTGCTGTACGTCTACACCGGACGCGGCGGGCCCAAGCTGCCGCCCCTGCCAAAACCACCGCCGTCCGAGGTTTTGCTGACCGCCAAAGGCTGCCGCTTTGAGCCGCACATTGTGGTCGCTCGCGCTGGCGACACGTTGGTCTTCGACCCTGCCGACGCCGTCGGGCACAACCTGAATATTAGCTTCCTTCGCAATAACGCACAGGGAATCTTTGTTCCGGCGGGCGCTCAGCGACGGATTCCCCTTGCCCGCTCCGAACCCGCGCCGTTGCCACTGGAATGCAACATTCATCCTTGGATGCGCGGCTACCTCGTGTTGCTGGACCACTCCTTCGTTGGAGTCAGCGACGAAGATGGGCGTCTGGAGATCAAGGGGCTGCCCGACAATACCACGCTCTGGTTTCGCGTCTTTCACGAGTCCGCTCGGTTGCTCGCGCCGATCAAACAGAACGGCCAGCCTATCGATTGGCCCCGCAATCGATTGGAGGTGAAACTGGAAACGGGCGTCCAGGATCTTGGCACGATCATGGTGGCCCCGCAGGTGTTGCACAAACAGGAAGCGGCCGGAAAGTTACCGGCGGAAAAGTAGGCTTAGTAGTCGAACCACAGGCCGACGCCGAGCGTTTCTTCTTTGTCGCGGAAGAAGGAGAACTGCGTCGAGCGACCGTTGTAGTACTGCATGCCCAAACGCATGCGGCGTCCCGACTCGGGGCTTTCCCACATCCAGCCGGTTTGCAGATTGAATCCTGGGCGATACTCCACCGACTGTCGCAGGTCCAGGTTCACGGCCGCGAACGGTGCACCGCTCATCGGGTGACTTGCCCGCGGGGTGTACTCGGCACCCATTTGAAATTGCAGCGGCTTAGCACCATCGGAAACTTTGAACGCGACGACCATCTCGCCGTACAGCCTAAGGTCGTCTGTGTACTGGTAGCTGCGACCACCAACCAACGATTCGGTGACGTAGTTGATTCGCTCGAAGTTGGGATTGCGAAGCAAGAATTCATCGCCGACGTGCGAGCTGATGTGAAAATATCCGAACTTGGTGGACCAGCGTCCCTCGGAGTGGGTCAACAAAGTTCCAAACCGGTAATCGGCCGCTTCGACATCTTCGGACTGCCGCAGATTCAACCGTGTGATGACTCCGCCTTCAAAGTCCCACTGCCAACCTTCGGCACCTCGGGAACCAAACGTACCGTACCGCATGATTCCGATGCGTCCGCCAACGCTCGCGTCGGTGTAAACGTTCTCGTTGGTGTCGCCAAAAATGACCGCCGAGATCCGTGGCTCGTGCGGACCGGCCAGGTAGGACCGGTAAAGCAAACCGTCGGGCATCTGGTAACGACGCCAAGCTTGCTTCGGAAACGTGTCAACGTAACCGATGGAACTGTCGATCGGGCCATCACTATAAATCTGCCCATCGGCACCGAAGGTCACCGGCGCAGGTTGGGCGGCAACAGGCTGCAGCGGCGGTGGTTCGGAAAATCCAAAGTCTTGTGCAGCAATGGTTGCCAACATGCAAATCCACAAACCGACGCAACTAGCGAAACGGACGGTCATTGGTGTTCGTGGGGCATGTGGGAGAAGTCGAACTTGAGCCGTCCGTTAATAGCGGTTTTATCGGTTACAGCGACATCAACGCAACTTCGAATTTTCCTCAATACAGAAAAAAAATGGCTCTCCGGAGCCGCCCCACAACCGGGGCATGGGGGCAAACGGAACGCAGGGAGCGGGGTCAAAAGAACACGCCGACCGGGTCATCCGTTCGGCCTGCCGGTTGACGGCTCGGAGCACTCGCGACAAGCCTAACGACAACGTCGCCGCAGGCGGAGACGCAGAAGAATGGCCACCTGCCGAGCAGCCAGGAAAACGTCGCAGGTCGCTCGCGCGTTTGAAGGATGCCCCGAGGAGGCATCGATCTTCGTCGTCTTGTTGAACGGGTTGCCTGAGGACGAGCCCAACGATCCGGAGCTATCGAGTCGGCCTGATACGGATTGCCATGTCTGATGATGGCACCCGATCGGCTTGGGCAGTGGACGTTCGTTCACGCAATGTGAAACGTTCATTTAGGCCAGAGGCGGCCAAGAAACAGGTGTGTGATTCACCTTAAAAGTCGGGGCGACATGATTCGAACATGCGACCTCCTGGTCCCAAACCAGGCGCTCTAGCCAGGCTGAGCTACGCCCCGCAGTGATGCGGTCTTTATGAGGGTAAGTTTAGATGCCGGAGCCATTCTTGGGTAGATGGGTTCGGTATAGTTTTTTGGTTTCTGAGAGATGTTTTTGTCGGTCGTAGCGGCTTGTCGCGGAACGCGGTTAGAGACAATTCCATTGGGCCTCTCTCGCTACCGAGAGAGGCCCCAGACAGGCGGTGGATTAAGCTGCGACGACCGAGCCTGTTTGGCCTTGCGACATCAACTGTTGCAGTCGCTCGAATTCTTCGGGGCTGGAGAAATGGATCGTGATTTTGCCACGGCCTTTGGAGGTCTCCCGGATTTCGACTTTGGTTCCTAACTGCATCCTCAAGTCTTGTTGTAGAGACTGAATATGTGGGGAGACGGTTCGCTTGTTTTTTCCCGCTCCTACACTCGGCTTGATCATGCCGGACTCTTCGGCATCTTCGGCTTGCAGCAAGGCCGCAACGTGGTGCTCGGTCGCACGAACGCTCCACTTCTCCTCTTCGATCTGTTTTGCCAACTGCACCTGTTGACGTTCGTCACCGAGCGGCAGCAGCGCCCGCGCGTGGCTGGAAGAGATCCGTTCGTTGTTGATCTGATCGATCACCGGCGTTGGCAGTTCGAGCAGCCGCATGAGGTTGGCGATCGTACTGCGATCGATCTTCAAGCGAGTCGCCAAGTCGTCTTGCGTGCACTGGTGCTCGTCGATGTAACGCCGGAACGACATCGCTTTTTCGATCGCGTTTAGATCTTTGCGTTGCAGGTTTTCGATGATCGCCAATTCGGCAACCAGTCGGTCATCGGCATCGCGAATGTCGGCGCGGACGGTGGGCAAGCCCGCGTGAATGGCGGCTCGTAACCGTCGTTCGCCACTGATCAGTTGGTATCGCTGGCCGACTTTGCGAACGATAACCGGCTGCAGTTGTTCGTGTTCTTTCAGGCTCTCGGCCAACGAAGCGATTTCCGATTCGTTGAACTCGCGGCGTGGCTGAAACGGATTGTTATCGATCTCATAGACGCTCAACTGAACGCTGCGATCACCGGCCGCTGGAGCCGCTGCTGGGGCCGCTGCTGGCGCCGCTCGGTCGGAGGCGTCGGCCACGGCGGCATCGCGATTGGCACGCTGTGGCGGTTTCGCTTCGCCCGCGGTGGGCTTGGCGGCGGCGGTTCGGACGGGGCGGCTGAGGCCGTTATCTTCTTCAAGGGGCGTACCGAGTAGAGCGGCAAGTCCTTTTCCTAGTCGACGATCTTTTTGGACCGGTGGATTACTCACGTTCAAGCACCTCCATGCATAGCTGAGTGTAGGCAAAAGCCCCGCGACTGCGGGGCGCATATTCGAAGACGCTTTGCCCGTGGCTGGGCGCTTCGCTGAGAGAAACGTCGCGGGGCACGACGGTATCAAACACAATGTCCCCAAAGAACTCGCGGACTTCCTGGTCGACTTCGTGAGTCAGCTCCAAAGAAGGATCATACATTGTCAGCAGGATGCCGCCAAAGGTCAGTCGTCCGCCGGTCTGCTGGATGGCTCGGCGGATGACCTGAATCAGTTGAGTCAACCCTTCCATGGCAAAGTACTCGCACTGGATCGGCATCAGGACTTCGGTGCTGGCGGCCAAGGCGGCTTGGGTGAGCGTCCCGACGCTGGGCGGGCAATCGAGCAAAACATACTGGTAGGCGTGGACGCCTTCATCCAGATGCTGCCGCAGCCGATCGGCTTCGGGGCCGTCGGTCTTGGCCAATTGATCGACGTCGTGGAAGGTGCGACTGCCGGGCAGCAGATGTAGGTCGACGATGTCGGTTTCGACGATGCTGTCGCGGATCGGTTGGTTGCGCACCAACGGATGCCCATCGGTGGGCGTACAGCCGAGAGCACTGGTGGCGTTGCACTGCGGGTCCATATCAATCAGCAGCACCCGCTGACCGGCGAGGGCCAGGGCGGCGGCAAGATTGACGGCGGTGGTGGTTTTGCCAACGCCCCCTTTCTGATTCGCAACGCAAAGTATTTTGTTCAACAGGGCTTCCGTGCCAATGAGGAGTTGCCCCGATTGTACGGCGAGAGGCGGTCAGGGAAGAATGCCAGTTTCGCGTGAAACTAACGGTCCCGGTGGAGATGGCGAAAAAAGATGCCATCGATAGGCAGGTCAGCAGGAATCATTCCCCAGAACTCTGCTTAGCCGTTTGGGCGCCAGCCCCGGATTATTGATAACCCGACGCGTGAGCGAGGGATCACCGATAAATCCCTCGCTCACGCATCGGGTTACCAAAAGCAGCCTGCTAAAAGCAGTCTGCTAAACAAGGCATTGAAGCAAGTCCAATCCGGGAAGACCGTTGCGGCGTCCCTAGTCATTTACGTGAATAATCTGGGCTAGCCCCGGTTGAATGCAGGAACCGCGGCTATCGCCAAGGCGGCTCCTTTACCGGATGACGCCTGGGTGCCGGCTTAGGCAGGCGACCGGGAGCTGGAATCGCCTGGAATCAGGACGAATGCCGACACGCGCGTTAGCGAGGGGTTTCCAAAATGGCAAAGCCAACGCCATGCCCAGAGGCCTGTCCGTTTGGTACCCCAAAGCGTCCGTTTTGAAGTTGCGATTTTTGCTTACTTCAGTAACCCGATGGGCGGCACAAGAACTGCCGACGGATAGGTAGGATCGCGAACCACAGCCCGGAGGAGGACACAAAATTTCCGAAATTGTGCCGCCCTCTGGGCTTTCACATCACTTCATCTATTTTCCAGCGACTTACGTCCCCGGCAATTCATCTGGCACCCTCCGGGCTATCCAAACGCGCAACTTCAAAACGCATCTCGATGGAATCTTCCTGTTAGTGAAACAGCTCCGAAGGTGCCGGTGTTTCACGCGGAACGCACCGGCAGGATGATCGCGGTGGCGCGGCAGTGGAACTTGCGCCATCGTGTCCCGTTCAGCCCACTGGTTTGAAGACCAATCCGCTCAGCAGCTTCGGATAGAAATAGGTGCTCTTCGCGGGCATCCGCTCTTTGTGCAGGCTGATCGCCTCGACATGCTCCAGTTCCGCCGGCATCACCAACGCGGCCAGTGTGAATGGCTCGTCGGAATCGTTCTCACTCAGTGTGCCTCGGCCTTCCAGTCCGTCGATCACCTCTTCGACTAGGTGCACGTAGGTCGGCTTGGGATGGTCGCCCGCACCGAGCAGATCCTCGATGATCAAGCGATGCAGCAAACTGACGCCAAGACTCCGCCAATCGTCGCTGCGTTCTGGAGCGAGCTGCCGCATTCGCTCGTCTGCCGCGTCGGTCGCCCGGCCCAGCAGCCACTTTTGATCCTTGGCCGCATACAGTGCCATCAAGCCTTGCTCGTCGGCAACGGCGATCTCCTCCCACGCCGCCATCGCCCCGGCAGGCCCCTCACCGACAATCTGGCAATCAAAGCAAGCTCCCAAACGCTGAATCAGCTCGTCCGCGGAGAACGCCGGTGTACCGCGTAGCAAGCGATGGGTCGGCAGGACAATCATCCCGGGGTCGTTCATACTGACGCACATCGTCATCACCAAGTTGGCCGGATGGTCGGGAGGCAGTTCGCCCTGTTGTTCCGTCAAGAAATCGCGGTAGTTGCAGGCCGTCTCATAGCGATGATGCCCATCGGCGACAAACATCGGTTTGTCACTCAGAAACGCCGAAACCTCACCGATGATCCGGATGTCGGTGATCGGCCACAGCGTATGCTTGACGCCCAGGTGGTCGGTCGCTTCCATGCCGGCGACACCACTGACCGCGGCGTCCAACAAGTGCTGCGCCGCATTATCGGGATCGGGGTACAGCCCAAAAATCTGGCTGCAGTTCGCTTGGCAGGCTTTCAGTAGTTTGAAGCGGTCGACCTTCGCCTTGGAATGCGTTTCCTCATGCGGATAGATGTTGCCTTCGCCGAACCGTTGCAGACGAACGCCACACATAAAGCCACGGCGTGTCAAGGCCTCGCCGGCGTACTCGAATTCTTGATGATAAACATAGATCGCTGGATCCCCTTCGGTTTCCAACACCCCTTCGGCTTGCCAGTTTTTGAAGAACCTTGCCGCTCGCTGATACTTCGCATCCTCGGCGTCCCCTGGCTCTTCGCGGTTCAGGATGATTCGCACGACGTTGGCCGGATGCTGCTCGTAGAGCCGTTTCTGTAGTTCTGGGTCGATGACGTCGTAGGGAGGCGCGATGACTTCGGACAGGGAGCCAACGTGGCCGAGGTTGTAACGAACGCCGCGGAAAGCTTGGATTTCAGGCATGGTCTTACAGTTCGCAGGATTAGCGGGGAGAGCAGATCCAGCTTAAGGAACCCGCTGCGGGCCGAACAGGTGACGGCGGTTTGGGCGCGTTATCGATACCCCGGGTGAGCAAGTTTTCAGCGCATGAAAAAACCCGCGCGACCCAGTAGGCCGCTCGGGTTTTCAGTCGAACAATCGACAACTAAACGTTGGCGATTAGTACCGGTAATGGTCAGGCTTGTAAGGTCCATCGACAGGTACGCCGATGTAGTCAGCCTGGTCTTGCGACAGCTTGGTCAGTTGCACGCCCAGTTTACCGAGGTGCAAGCGAGCGACTTCTTCGTCCAGACGCTTGGGCAGCATGTGGACTTTAATGTCGTATTGGTCAGCACGTTGCCACAGTTCCATCTGTGCGAGAACCTGGTTGGTGAACGAGGTGCTCATCACAAAACTGGGGTGACCGGTGGCGCAACCGAGGTTGACCAGCCGGCCTTTGGCCAGCACCAACACGCTGCTGCCATCGGGGAACGTGTAACGATCCACGCCACCAATGTCGGCAGGTTTGATCTCGAGCTTGGAGACGCGGCCTTTGGCGACTTCGCCTTCCAACCAAGCGATATCGATTTCGGTATCGAAGTGACCGATGTTGCAGACGATCGCGTCGTTAGGCATCTGCTCGAGATGCTCGCCGAGGATGATGTCCTTGTTGCCCGTCGTGGTGACGAACAAGTGGCCTTCCTTACAAGCGCGTTCCATGGTCGTGACTTCGAAACCTTCCATCGCGGCCTGCAAAGCGTTGATGGGGTCGATTTCGGTCACGATCACGCGACAGCCATAACGCTGCAGCGAGTGGGCACAGCCCTTGCCGACGTCGCCGTAACCACAAACGACGGCAACCTTACCAGCCAACATGACGTCGGTGGCTCGCTTGATTCCGTCAGCCAGCGATTCGCGGCAACCGTACAGGTTGTCAAACTTCGACTTGGTGGCCGAGTCATTGACGTTGATGGCGGGAACCTTCAGGGTCCCCTTACGGTTAAGGACTTCCAGGCGATGAATACCGGCCGTGGTTTCTTCGCTCAAACCGCGGATGTTCACCAGCAACTCTGGGAAGCGATCGTGAACCATGGCGGTCAAGTCACCACCATCGTCCAAGATCATGTTCAACGGCTCGCCCGAAGGGAAGTGCAGCGTTTGCTCGATGCACCACTCGAACTCCTCGTCCGTCATGCCCTTCCAGGCGTAGACTGGGATGCCAGCGGCAGCGATTGCGGCCGCGGCTTGGTCTTGGGTGCTGAAGATATTGCAGCTACTCCAAGTGACTTCCGCACCCAACTCCACCAACGTCTCAATCAACACGGCAGTTTGAATCGTCATGTGCAGGCATCCAGCGATGCGAGCACCCTTCAGCGGTTTCTCCTTGCCGTATTTCTCACGAAGCGCCATCAGACCTGGCATTTCATTTTCGGCTAACATGATTTCTTTGCGGCCATACTCGGCAAGTTCAATGTTCTTGACTTTGTACGGCAATCGGGTCGTTTCGACCTGCGACACGGTGCAGTCTCCTGAAACGGGTAGTGTTGGGATCGAGTTCCGCCCGCGGCGGCCTCGATGTGCTCAACCGTATAAGACGGACGAGATTCACCCATCTTAGAGGGAGAACGAACATTTTGTTAGGGTGTCATGCGACCTTTTGCCAGATGAAGGTCGTTTCGCCAAGGAACGAGTGTACGCCTTTAGCTAGTTTTCACTGGTCAAGGGCGGGTTGAAAATTCTTTACCGCGGTGCAAAAAAACTCGATCAACTGGGCGTCTTTCACGCCCTTGGGACGCTCCACTCCCGACGCGACATCGACGCCCACAGGATTTGCTAGCGTCAAGGCTTTTTCGACGACTGCGGGGGTCAGGCCGCCGGCAAGCATCCATTCAGCGGGGCAGGCTTGCGACCATCTGCCGATCGCGCGCCAGTCCAGTCTTTGGCCCTCGCCGCCAAAATGAGCCCCGGCGTCGGCGTCGAGCAACAGGGTGACGCCGAGGCTTCTCCAGGGGGCAACACGCGACTCAATCTGGTCGATTGTCAGTTCGCGGGTCGGCAAGCGAATGGCGCGAATGACGGCAACATGGTCCAGCAAAGAAGCGGCCGCCTGGAGGGTTTCGTCGCCGTGGAGTTGAACGGCGGCGAGCCGGAGCTGGTCGGCGGTCCGCAGAATTCGCTCACGTTCCTCGTTGACGAAGACGCCGATCGGCTGCAGGCCCAGTGCAAGGGCAGTGGCGGCGAGACGTTCGGTCGCTGCGTCCGCGGGGTCAAGATACCGCACGCTGGGCGGATAGAAATTCAATCCCACCGCGTCGGCACCCGCCGCGGCCGCGGCCTCGAGGTCCGCCAGACGACGCACACCACAGATCTTGATTCGGAAGCGAACGCGAGTGGGCATCGATGGAACCTCGAGCAGTGGAAAACAGGATCGCCGGCATGAGCCAACTTTTTTTGACTAACCCATGCGAGCGTCAAAACCGATTCTTTAGGTAGCGACTCTTAACAATGGGTGATTCATGCTGCTCCTTCGCACTCCCCTCATCCGACGCGCCGGCGTTATTGCTTTGGCCGTCATTCTGTCAGGCTTGGCCCTCGCCCGTCACCGCACTCCGCTGCAGACGGTCACCGTCTCCAACGGGCTCCAGACTCACCGTTTTCTGGTTGCCGCCGATTCGCAGCAGCTCGATCCATTGCGAGCCCGGATCGCTCGGCAGACAACCGGCAAACGGACGCCCAAGCCGGATGCATATTACGGAGCCAAGTGGCGAATGCAAGCGGCGGCACATTATCTGGCACTTGCCGAAGCACGGAGCGCGACGTCGCGTCGTCCCGCTGCACCGCCCCCCTTGGGCATGGGTTCGGTCCAGCAGGCAGCGTTCCGCGAGACGGTCGGCTTGGAGGAAACGAAGGCGGTTGAACATTGGAGTCAGCAGCACGCCGCGGCGCGGGTGGCTTTTGAAACGCTCGCCGCCAGCTTGCCCGCGGGGCCATCTGCGGCTGGCCAGGAAGTGACGCTGCGACTGGGCCCCCTGGTCGCTTCGGCAGCCAAGCCTGCCGAGCTGCTCGCCCTGCTTGCACTGGCCAGCCTGATCGCTGGCGGCTATTTGCTGGCGATGCAACCTCAGCCGGGCAAGATCCTGCTGCACACACGCCGACAGATTGTGGTGCCCGCCGCATGGCTGGCCCAAGTTCGCGATCGGCGCGAACAGTTCGCCAAAAGGCTGTACCAAGCGGCGTGCGGCATCGGCGTCTTGGCGGTGTTGGTCTGGTTCTGGTAGGCCAGAGGCTGCGGAGAACACGCCGGCAGACCCTGTCGCTTGCGGGTTATTTCGCTTGCGGAACTGACCTCGGTTTCGGCGGCACGCCAAACTTTGTCGGCTCGGACTCCGCTACTGCTTGCGGTAAGGATTGAACAGCAGGTAGTTCAGGTGGCGATAGAGGTCGCTGCCGGCAAGCAGGGCTTCGTGTTTGCCTTCGCCAGCGAGCCGACTGCCGTTAAGCAAGATCACGCGGTCGGCCACGCGGAGCGTCCGCAATCGGCGCGGAAGGATGATGACCAGCGAGCCGCTCTGGGCAAGAAACAGAAGTGCATCGAGGCTTGGGTCATCGTCCAGCATTTCCGCACTATCGGGCTCTTCAACCACGACCACGGCGGGGCGACGCAGGAGGGCACGGGCGACCCCCACCGCATACCGCGTGGGGCTGTCCAACCGCTGATCATCGGGGGTTACGACCGTCGACAGGCCGTCACTCAAGTCGTTCAGTCTTTCGTAAATGCCGACGCGGCGCAACGCCTCTCGCATCGCCTCGTCACCGCCGATGGCGTCCAGGCCCAGCAAGTTCTCTCGGACCGTACCGCTCCAGATCGGACCATCCTGCCCGATCCAGAAAACTTGGCGGGAGAGCGAATTCGGGTGGATCTCGGCTATCGGTAGGCCATCGATCGCGATCGTTCCGTCACTCGGCTTCCCAAATCCCAGCAGCAATTCGGTAAGGGCCGCCGTCGAAACCGCGTCGGTGCCGAGCACGGCGACCAGCGAGCGAGGTTCCAGTCGCAGCGTCAGGCTGGTCAAGATATCTCGCCCGCTATTGCCCGACAGCGTGACACGGTCCAGTTCGACGGCGCTGCGTAGCCCGGTAATGCCGACCCGGTCGCCCAGTTCGCCCTCTTCGTCGCCGTTGACAAAGTGATAGATAACCTCGGCGGCACCGGAGGCTTTGCGAATTTTCTTGTAGGCGCGTAGCAGTCGAATCGCGGAGATCGTCGCGACGGTGAGCGACAACGCCAGCACGACCGCGGCAGGCAATCCCATTCCCTGTCCGGTAGCCTCTTCGGTCAGCGGATCGACACGGAAGCGGTTAACGCCCAGCGCCAGCACGACGACGCAGACGGCCAACAGGGCTGCTAGCCCGACCAGCGGGACAATCCGAGCTTGATGGCCATCGACGATCGCTTGACGACGCCGCACCCGCTGCAGTTCTTCGGCAAACACGTCGGCCACGACAGCCCGAGATTGCAAACGGGCCAGCAGCGGGGCTTGCTGGACTAATTCAACCAACCGCTGTTGCGAGTTGGCCAGTTCCCAGCCGATCATCCGGACCGATTCGCGGCTGGACAACCAAACTTGCAACCGCCACACAAAGATCGCACTGACAACTGCCAGAGCGGCTAACCAAACATCGACCAGCAGCGCGACGAGGATGCACCCGATCATTGTCAACAGCGTCCGCGGGAGGCTTTGCCACCAAGCGATCAGGCCGACGCGGAGGCTTGGGAGTTCTTTGGCGATCAACGCTTCGACGCGCGCACGCTGCGCTGCCGCCCCTTCGGTTTGAGCCCGATGCAGACTGTGCTGCAACAACCGACTGTGAAGCGACTCAATCGTCTGACGACTCCGCTGCAACAAGCCGACTTGCGTTCGCCACAACAAGATCGCCAGCGCGACCGACAGCAGGGCGATCAAACCAACCAGCCATGCCAGCTGCGTGAGCGGCTCCAACTCCAGCAAGCTTGCCGGCAGCGGCACACGCAGCGCCCGACCGAACCGAACCGACGGTGCGAGCAAGCCGCGGCTGAGCGTACTCGCTACACACCCCGTGACGATGATCAGCAGCGGCACCATGAGGGCCGCGACGATTCCAGCCAGCCCCCAGATGATCCAGCGCGGACCGGAAATTTCTTGGCGAGCGGTTGCGAAGGGGCCTGGAAAAAT
>Ga0102938_10001083_pt1 | contig 20716 bp, 18 predicted proteins | sample SalPonR2_B_D2_MG_FD_84516 | JGI IMG/M metagenome (GOLD analysis project Ga0102938, IMG submission 84516) | Salt pond soil microbial communities from South San Francisco under conditions of wetland restoration - Salt Pond MetaG R2_B_D2_MG | ecosystem: Environmental > Aquatic > Marine >... | reverse complement strand
TATCAGCCAAACGGCGATCGACTTTGGCCAATGGCAAGCCGAACAAGCGGGCGTCGACGTGCGGTTTCTGATCGCCGACGTGCTGGGAAGCCCATTGCCGGAAGGCTACGATGTGATCTGTAGCTCCCTCTTTCTGCATCATCTGGACGAGCCCGATGTGGTTCGCTTGCTGCGAGGCATGGGAGTTGCGGCACAGCAGTTGATCGTGATCAGTGATCTGCTGCGCACCCGGCTGGGGTATTGGTTGGCATGGGGCGGATGCCATGTCTTGACACGAAATCCGATTGTGCACTTCGATGGACCGGTGTCGGTGGAAGGAGCGTTTTCTCTCTCCGAGATACTTGGCCTGACTGAGCAAGCGGGCCTCGACAACGCCACGTTGCGAAAACGTTGGCCCGAACGATTTTTGCTGACTTGGACGCCCCAGTGATGGAACCTACGATCGCGTCGACCACTTCGATTGACCACGCCGCCGCCCGCGTCTGGGACACCATTATCGTCGGCGCCGGTTTGGCAGGCAGCATCGCCGCTCGCGGTTTGGCGCAGCGCGGCCGCAGCGTCCTGTTGATCGAACGCAGCTCGTTTCCTCGCGACAAGGTTTGCGGTGCTTGCTTGAATGGCGATGCCTTGGCGGGATTGGAAGCGGTCGGTTTGGGCGACGCCCTGCGTCAGCTTGGCGGTCATACGCTGGACCGCTACGAACTGCGCACGCGGCGGCGGACCTTGACGATTCCTTTACCGGCAGGCATGTCGGTTTCTCGCCGAGCCCTCGACGCGATGTTAGCCCGTGCGGCAATCGATGCCGGCGCGGCGTTTTTGTCGCCCGTGAATGTCAAAGTTGCCCCCGCAGAGTCCGCTGCGGAGGAACTGCGCACGGTGATCGCAATGGAATCGAGGATTTTGCTGCGAGCCAAAACGGTGATCGTCGCGAGTGGTTTGTCGAGTCAAAAAGTGATCGACGGTCCCGCTTCGGAATCGGTTTCGAAGGAGGATTCTCGGATCGGGCTGGGTTTGCAAACGCGATGTTTCCCCGAGGCTTATGCCGTCGGCACGATCTACATGGCCGTCGCGCCTGGCGGCTACGTTGGGCTGAGCCGGACCGAAGGGGATGTGCTGAATCTTGCCGCGGCGGTCGATCGGAATTTTTTGCGAGGCCGCTCGCCCGAGCAGGCGTGTCGAGAAATCCTCGCCACAGCGGGCTTGCCCTGCGACGACTCGATGTTCAACGACTCGGTCAGCCGTTCGTTCCGCGGCACCACTTCGTTGACCCGCAAGCGACCTCAGACGGCATCGCATCGGCTCTTTTTTGTCGGCGATGCGTCGGGCTATGTAGAGCCCTTCACCGGCGAAGGGATGGCTTGGGCGGTTCGCGGAGGCCGGGCGGTGATCCCGTTTGTCGATGCCGCAGTCGACCAGTGGGAACCGAGCATGGTGGCGAACTGGACCAAGACGACGAATGAGCTGGTTGGCAGCCACCAATGGATTTGTCGATCGCTGGCGAAATTGTTGCGATACCCACGATTAGTTGGCGGCATGATACGGATCGCCGCAATCTTTCCCACAATAGGACTGTCCGTTGTCCGCCAACTCAATCAGGAGAGAGTGCATGAAGTGCTCAATCATCGGACTGGGCACCGCACTGCCGCCTGAGACCGTCACGCAAGAAGAAGCCTTTCGGCTATCGAGCGACGTGATTTGCCAAGACGAACGGCAAGTGCGAAAGATGCGCATGCTGTTTCGCAAGGCGGGCGTGGAGACGCGGCAAACGGTCGTTCCATGGCAAACCGGTTACGAATGGAGCCGCCAAAACGTCGACTCTGGACGAGGCCCCAGCACCGGCGACCGGATGCTGACCTACGCCACCTTCGCGCCGCCGCTGGCGACGACCGCTTGTGAAACCGCGCTGGCCGATGCGGGTGTGGATACCAACTCGATCACGCACTTGGTGACGGTCTCCTGCACCGGTTTCGCCGCCCCCGGAATTGACTTTCACATGATTCGTAATCTCGGCCTGCCGCCGGAAGTCCAGCGTGTGAACGTCGCCTACATGGGATGCCACGGCGCGATCAACGGCTTACGCACCGCACGCGGATTGCTGGCCGCCGATCCGCAGGCAACGGTGTTGTTGTGCGCCGTGGAATTGTGCAGCTTGCACTATCGGATGAACTGGGATGAAGAGTCGATCATCGGCAACGCCTTGTTCGCCGATGGCGCGGCGGCCGTCGTGCTGCGTCATGCCGACCACGCAACCGGCAAAGCGATGTTACTCGATACGCACTCGTGCTGGATGCCGGAGACCGGAGATCAGATGTCGTGGGACATTGGCGACTACGGTTTTGAAATGAAACTTTCCGGAGAGATCCCCGATTCGATTGGCAGGCATTTGCGTCCCGCCATGGAGCAGTGGTTGGCGAAGTCCGGCCTATCGATCGAAGCGATCGGTGATTGGATCATCCATCCCGGTGGCCCGCGCATCCTGGACGCGGTGCAGCAGACACTTGGCCTGAGTGATGACGATCTGGCCTTGTCGCGCGAGACCTTGCGGACGTGCGGAAATATGTCTTCACCGACCGTTCTATTCATACTGCAGCAGGCCTTACAGCGCCAGCGTCAGGGCCCGCGATTGATGCTGGCCTTTGGTCCTGGGTTGGTTGCCGAAGGGGCCCTGCTAAACTGATGATGTTCGCGTTTGAATCGGAACCGTGGAAGAGAAGGAGCGGAAAGGCATGTTGAGAGTATCCGTGTTGGAACTGTTGCTTTTACTGCTGGTGCTTGGTGGCAGCGGAATGTTCTCGTTCTTTGCCGGAATGCGTGACGCTCGTCGAGGAAAGTCCCGCTGGCAAACCCCTCTCCTGATCTGCTTGACGGTCGCTGTGGCGATCGGAATACTGAATTTTGTTTTGCTATGGCTTGCCACGTTTTCGCAATCCGCGGGGGGGAGCAATCCATGGTTCCGCTGGATAGCGCCATTGCTGGCGACCGCGGTTGTGTTTGTGCTGGGGCTTATTCCGTCGTTGCTCGGCTACTTAATTGGCAAGGCGATTGTTTCCACACCGGCCTCGCCAACGATCGGTAGTGATGTGGCGGGCAGTGTTCCCGATGAAACTCGCAACCCGTATCAGCCCCCGGCCTGATTTCGACCAGCGGTCTGCTTGGCTCAAGACCTGCGCGTTCACCAGGACGTTTTCGGTTCGGCGATTCGGATGTTCGCTGAATCCCCTTCAGGTCATTCCGGTTTAGGCTGCGCCCGGCTTGCCGGCGTGCTTGCCAATGCTCCGCTTAGGATCGTATTGCTTAGCGACTCGCGAAGACTTGAGGGAAAGTCCCCACAAAGGTCCAATTTCTTTTCGACCCACCTTTCCATTAACTCCATTCGTTACGTGTCTTGCAGCTTGCCTGACACCAACCCACTGACACGAAATGTGGCGCCGAGCGTGTCGAGAAAATTTGCTTCCGGGGACGAGAGGCGCATACTCGATCAGGAACACCATCCGATCATGTGGGGAGCTTTGTCGTCATGCGTTCATTTTTCAACCTTGCAGTGCTAACCGCTGTGGTTGGCTTCGCGTCCGGTTGCGGTACCATTCGTACCATCGAGCAATGGAAATGCGACAACATGGGTCTGTGTCACTTCGGCATCCGTCCGAGTGGCTGCGATGATTGCTGCGACCAGCCTCCGACGATGGCAGCGCCGATGATCGAAACCCCGATGATGCCAGCGCCGATGCCGGAAGCGCCGATGATGCCATCGCCGATGCCGGAAGAGCGGATGATGCAGTCGCCCGCGATGCTGGAACCGATCGAGATCGAGGAACTGCCTCCCTACCGCGAATTCTAAACCTCAGCGGCTTGTTGGCTCGCCGGGGGACGTTGGCTCGCCGGGGACGTTGGCTCGCCGGGGACGTTGGCTCGCCGGGGACGTTGGCTCGCCGGAGACGATGGCTCGCCAGCGGTGGGGCTTGGATCTATAGTCTTACCGCGGAGACGATTGATCTTCGCCCATCCCAAAGCTTCCGCGCCATGCGGTGGGTCCCCCCATCGCAGCCTCAAGAGCGAGATTAGCCACGGCGAGGTCGCCATTGGTGCGATCCCGTTGCGGAAGCTTGATGGACAATGCCCCATCGTGCCTTGGATGCACCACATGAACCGTTCACGCTTTGGTTTTCTTGCAGCTTGCCTTGTTTTCGTTGGCGTGCTTGGCTGTGGCGACACACCTGCCAGCTCGCCTGCCGAGGAAAGCTCGGGCATTAACATCCGCATCAACACCGGGTCCAAAGAGGGCGATCCTTCGGCCACAAGTGGATTGGACGTGCGGGTCAACTCGGAGGGTGTCAAAGTTAACGCCGGCGGCGTCAATGTCGACGTCGAATAGGCACCTCGCCGCAGCTTCCAAGCCACGTTACGGAGCTTTCGCAGATTTCTCCTGGCCTCTCGTAGCTGGTCAGTCGATTGCCCCAGCGTTAAAGTGTCTGTTTAGATAACGGCAATTGGAACCACCCACTCAACGGGTGTCTTTCTTAACATCCGTGGCGGGAGGCTTTTTCGGATGGCACGTAACGAACAACTGATTCGGCAGCACAAGATCCTTCAATTGTTGGAAATGGCGCGCTTTGGCCGGACGCTGGAGGAGGTTCGAGAGGACTTGTTGGCCGACCTGGGACTGACTTCCTTGCACGAACGGACCGTGCGCCGCGACTTGGAAGCCTTAATGGCCGCTGGCTTTGACATCCAGGATGAACAACTGCCGCGCGGTAAAGTCTACAAGCTGGGGCGAACCGAGCGGGGGATTCACAAGATCACCGCCACGGCAACCGAATTGATCGCGCTTTCGATCGGGCGCGATCTATTGTTTCCGTTGGTGGGGACGCAATATTGGCAAGGCATTGAATCGTTCTGGAACAAGATTCAAGAAGAGATGCCCGACGGCGTGTGGGATCACTACCAACGCTTTCGCAAAAGCGTCCATGTGATGGGCGGCCCGACGAAGTCGTACGAAAAGCAAGAAGGTATCTTGCGGACGATGAACCGGGCGATCGCCGAGCATCGCGTTGTGGAGATCGATTACGAATCGACCGGACGTCCGGTGACGACGCGTCGCATCGAGCCTTACGGTTTGGCAGTCTACCAATCGAGCCTATACGTTGTCGCCGCGGCATCGGAGGTCAAGAACCCTGAAGAGCGTTTACGGCACTGGAAACTCGATCGCTTTCACCGCGCTTCGGCACTCGATGAGTGGTTCAAACCCGATCCCGATGTCGATGTCTCCAAGCACTTGAAAAACAGCATCGGAATTTTTTCGGGAGATTCCCCGACGCCGGTGCGGATTCGGCTGGGAAAGCGGGCCGCGGCGTGGGTGCGTGAAGACCCGTGGCATCCCGGCCAACAGCTAGAAGAAGAACCAACGGGAACGTTTATCATGACGGTCCCCACAGCGCATCCTCGCGAAGTGTTGCCGAAGGTTTTAGCATTGGGAGCCGACGCGGAAGTCATCGAACCAGAAACGGTACGTGCCGCGGTGGCGGAAGTGGTCGCCAAGCTGGCCGCCGCCTACGACGTTTCCGGCGAACCGAACCATTCCACAAAAGCTTGATCAGCATCGGCTTGAATGGGGCGAGCGGCTAACTTGGCCGCCCGATCACTCAGCCAGTAGGTGTAGGCTTGTGCACACGGTTCGGCCGCGTGCGGCTGGTCAAAGACGTCGACCTGTTGACGCTCATACAAATTACGAGTCCCCGAGGGACGGTAGCCTTCGATGGCATCGAGCACCTCCAGGGTCTGCGCTTCGTCGGTGGCGTCGATCTGCCAAAGTTCCCCGCGGACCCAGTCGTCGCCCGGCACCAGACCGGGATAGGATCCGAGATCGACCAGCGAACCGCGGATCCAGGCAGCTTGAACACGCAGCGGCGAAGCGGGCCAACACGACTCGCGACACTCGCCCCGTTTCAATGTGCCGTAAACAAAAAAGCACGCCCCTTGATTCACCTTTGCACCACCATTGCTTGATGCCCGTCGCAGTCGGCCGTACTGCCGGGATCGAAGTGCGACCGTCGTGCGTAACCGATTGCCAAAGTGTGGTCGCCAAACAAGGCGGTCGATGTGATCTTGCCGACCTTCTTGTCTCCGCTGAGCAACTCGGTCCCCGGCACGATCGGCGCCGTGGTATCGATTTGCCAATGGACCAGTTTCTTTTGAACTTGCCCCAGTGCATCCAGACGAGCGACTGTTTCTTGTCCGAGGTAGCAACCCTTTGTGAAGGAGATCGCTTCCTCATTCCGGTCCGCTTCTTGCGGCAGGTTGGACTCGTCGACGTCACTCCCGAACCAAGGGTAACCTGCCAGGACGCGTTGTGCGTGGAAGTCGGACAAGGTGCCGCGTGTCAACGATAGCGAAGCAAACGCGGCTTCCAAATCGGTCGGCGATTCGGTCGGGGTGAGGCACAGCCAAACCGCCGGCCCGGTCCATGGGACTTGATAGACCAGCGTATCGGCCAGCGGATCCGGCGCTGCAGTGAAGCTCAAGTGCGGCGACTCACCGGGTGATAACTTCCAGGCGTCGGCAAGCCGCCGGGCGTTCTCGCCACTGACCAAATAAGCGGTCCAAGAGGAAGCTTGATCTTCAGGCTGAGCCTGTTCGCGAATGATGTAGCGATCGATGTGCGCGATCAGCCGTTCGGTTTGGTCGGGGGCACCGATCAATCGCAGACGATCGTCATGCAAATAAAGGCAAACATGGCCGACCGTCCTGCCGCGCACTTCGGTCACAAAGCCTTCCACGCCCAGGCCAACTTGCAACCGTTTGATGTCCGCGGTGCAAAGGTTATTGAGAATCGCCACGGCATCGCTGCCCACCACATCGACGATCGTTAAAGCATCCAACAAAACGTACAAAGTTCTCTCCGCCTCGGTTAAAGATTCGACAGGTATTCAACGTTTCGAGTGACTTCGGCTTGGCCGTCCCCTTGGTCGCCCACCACAAACCAGCCGCGATACTGTTTATCTTCCAGTTTGCCAAGGATGAACGGAAAGTCCGCCGTGCCATCGCCGAGGGGAACTTCGATGCCGCGGCCTTTGGCCAGATCCTGCACTCCATCACGGGCGACCACCAACTGGATGCGGTCCGAGATCGCATCGAGGGTCTCGGGAACGGAGAAACCATTCACGATCAGGTTGCCGGGGTTCAGCGCCGCTCCGACGAACGCGTTTTGGTCGTGTGCGAGCAGTGCGGCGAGTTGCTCGCCCGGTTCGGTGCCCGTTTCGGCGGCTAAAAAAGCGCCGACGTGGGTGCCAAACCGCCCCAGATCGCTCAACACGGCACCCATCTGCTGGTAACCGGCAGATTCGTGATTGTCGGGGACACGGCCAATCTGGTTCACGACGACATTACATCCCAACCGATAGGCCATCCGCATCGCCGCCTTGGTCGCGTCGATTCGCTCGTTCAGGCGAGGCACGTAATCGTAGCCGTGGCGGGTTTGGAAACGCACCGAACTGACCCGCAAATTCAGATCATCCAGCATTTTCCGCAGCTGACGTATGGCTGTATCGGTCAATTCGGATGGCCGGACCTCATTTCGCGCGTCGATCTCTATACCGGTCACCCCCGCTTGGGCAGCAGCATGCAATGCTTTCTTTAGCGGCAAGCCGAAGGCGGATAGTCGGGCTGCGATATTCAATTTTGGCACGATAGCTAACGCTGATTTGGAACAAGTTCGGTCAACGGTCGGTACGGCAACCCGCTGTCACCGGCTCCACGCTCCCCACGCACACCCCTCCTCCATAACCTCAAGCGGATTTACGTGAAACCTCACCGGCCAGACTGCGTCATTCTAAGCTTTTGCATGGTCGTTGCCATGGCGGGCTCGAGCCTGTTCTGCGGATTCACGGCAGCCGCTGGGCCTAGTCTCGATGACACGCTGCAACTCGATGTGTCGACTGGCCAAGTCGTTCAGCGATGGGATTTTGGACGGGAGGACGATCGTGACTTTGATGCTTGGCCGGACGATTGGCAACGTCGCAGTGGCCGTGACTATCCGAGCTATATCGACATTGAAATTCGGTCCGATGAGACGGCGCTCGAAGCCCAAGCACAACAGGCCGACACGCGGCTTATGCCAATCTGGGTCCGCATGCGTCAAATGCTGGCCAAGACGCCGCATTGGCTGCCCGGCGTGCCGACCTATTGGACGCGGCTCTCTCAAGCCGTCGCGGGAAGCCTGCCCGGCCTGCCGCCCTCGCTGAAGGACATGGTCTCCAGCCATTACGTTGAAATCCGTATGGATGGCGGTGCGGCGATGCTGCAAAGCCCGCCGTTTCCGGTCACCGGCATGTACAGCTATGTGTTAGGCGCGCGGCTGCGAACGGCAGGCCTGGAACGGGATGCCGCAAACGCGGAGCTGGTGTTTCTTGATCAAGACGGCAAGGTGCTCGAAACGGTGCCGACGCCGGTGGTCCGCCAGACCACGCCCTGGACGATGGTTCACACACCGGCCACCGCCCCTCCGCCAAACTGCAGCTCGGCTGTGGTGCGGCTGCGCGTTGAACCGGGATCCGAAGGTGCCGACATCCGCGGCACGGCGGACTTTGACATGCTGCGTCTGCGGCAGTTCCCCCAACTTCGTTTGCAGGGCTCGCTCACCAACGGGCTGTATCAAATCGACGAACCGATCGAGGTCACCGCGGAAGCGATGGGCTTGCGGTTCAAAGCCGCCGAAGTCCGCTTCTCACTGCTGAACGCTTTTGGAAAACCGATCAAGGAGCAACTCCGCACGGTCGAGACACACGCCGACACCGACACCGACGGCGAACAGGCGATAGCGTTTGGTGGCCAAGCGAAATGGCAACTCCCCAGCCTACCGCCGGGCTTCTATCAGTTGACGGCGCAATTGATCGCTGCCGACCGCAGCGCGATGACGACCGGAATTACCTTTGCGGTCATCGATCATTTACCGAGCGGCGGTGGCGGATTTGGCTGGACACTGCCCGCCGGCGCGCCTCGTGGCGACCTGCGTTCCTTGCCCAGTTGGTTGCGTGACTGCCACGTTGGATGGCTAAAGTATCCTTGCTGGGTGGAGCCCGAGGATATCGCCGCGGCCGATGAACTAGCATGGCTGATGAGCCGCGTGCAAGATAGTGGGATCGAGGTGGTCGGTTTGCTGGACCAGCCGCCCGCAGGGGTTGCACCGGAGATCGACAGCCGCAAACAGGTCGCCGCGATTAACGTGTTTCGCGAACCAGACGTTTGGCAGCCGCTGCTCGAATCGTTGATGAACCGCTTAACGATGAAGATCCGCTGGTGGCAACTCGGTCGCGAAAGAGACTTCAGCTTTCTTGCCCGGGGAGGCCTGAAAGATTCGATCTCCGAAATCAATTTGGGACTGCAAGGATACGGTCAACCGCTGAATCTGGTGATCTCCTGGCCATGGCTGGAACCACAGCCCGACGCACGAAGCTGGAAGGCGGTCATCCGAAGTGATGCAACAACTTTGGCAGCGGAAGAACTCGATGCCTACCTGACCGCGGAAGCCGAAGCTACGCCGGCCGACAGCGACCCATCGACGCAAACATGGTTGCTGCTCGATCCCTTGCCCGCCGGACAGTACGACACCGTCACGCGCATTCGTGACCTAGTACTGCGGATGGCGACCGTCCGCGGACACAATGTGCAAGCCGCCTTTGCGTCCGACCCGTTGAACCCGCAAACCGGACTGCTTCGATCCGATGGCACTCCCGACATCATGCTGCTGCCGTGGCGCACCACCGCTGCCATGATCGGCAGCTTGAAACGAACGGGCAGTCTGCGGTTACCTGGCGGCAGCTCCAACATGGTGCTGAGCAACGGAGAACAAACGGTAATGGTGCTGTGGAATTCCGCGCCGACCACCGAACAAGTCTACTTGGGCGAGAAGGTCGAAATCGTCGACGTGTGGGGCAACCGCACGGCTGCTGAAACGGTAGAAGTCGATGGGATGACCAAACATCAAATCGAAGCGACGGACATGCCTGTTTTTGTCACCGGCTTGCACCCCTTGATGACGCAGTTTCGGATGGCAGTCAAGCTCGATCGGCAATCGATCGACAGCCTGCTCGGTCGCTCTCAAACGATTGCCGTGCAAATGGATAATCCAGCCGGTCAAGCCATCAGCGGCGATGTCCTGATGTTGGTCAATGACGCCTGGAATGTGCCCCGCTATCTCACCCAATGGCAGATTCCCGCGGGAGCAAAACGCGAACAACCGATCCCGATTACGCTCAGCTCGAACGCTACAACGGGGCTACAAGAAATTGGTTTGCAATTCAGTTTGGACCGAGCCGGCAACAAAAAATTCATGGTGTATCGCGAATTGCGAGTTGGCCCGGAAGGGCTGGAGGTGATTATCACCACACGGATGGATGAATCGGGCAATCTGGTCGTACGGCTGGAAATGGAAAACTCCACCGAGGCTTCGCAGCGTTACGATTGCAGCATCTTCCCGCCCGGCCGGCAGTATCAACGACAAACGCTATCCGTTGCCGCCGGAGAACGTACACGCCGTGAATTTGTCTTGCCCAACGGACAACGGTTGCTGGGCAAAACGCTGCTCTTGCGAGCCACCGAACAGGATGGTCGCCGAGTCCTGAACTACACCGTTTCGGGCAACCGGTAGGGGGAGCATTTCACTCCCCCCGACGACAGGCAGTGAAATACCAGCACGACGCGTCAGCGAATGGCGTTGCCGTAACCGGTCCACTCGCTTGCGTCGCGTGCTAGGGCGAAGGCGATTCGGCCGCTGCCAGCTCGAGTGCAAAGGCTTGGCCTTGCCCTTCCACGATCCGGTATGCTCCCGACGCCAATTGCCCAAACGTTTCGACTTCGCCACCGGGCCACTGCACGGACAAGCCAAGCTCGCTCGCATCGGCCGGGATACCGATCGTGACGACACGTTCATTGGCGCACTGAAAGCCATCACCGGCGGTCAACTGCGCCACCCGCGTCTGCTGACCGATACGGAGTTGGACCTGCGCTCCGATCGCGTCGCGTTGACCGTGGGTGCTGGTCAGGAACAGCCGCACCGACGAGTGCTCCGTGGGCGTTTGATTGATCAACAGCTCGACAGGTTCGAGCAAATGTGTCGCCACCGCGTCGAGGCGTCCGTCACGATTAAAGTCACCGACGCTGAGCGCGCGTCCGATGTGCGGTTTGCCGAAGTACTCGCCCAGCATCTCGCTCGGCAGTTCTTGCCAACTGTTGGTCTTGACGTCGCGTCGAAACCACTGCGCGGGCATCGCGAACGGAATGTCATCGTGCGAGTAGTCATCGACGTTTCCGTTCAACACTAACAGCTCGTTTTGTCCATCATTGTCCGCATCGATCCACTCGGTACCAAACCCAAGCATCGGCATCGATGGCGCGACAAAATTTGCCGGCACACTGCGGTCGGTCCAAATGCCGGGATGGACCTGTTCATAGTACGTGTTGTTGTCGCCACTGAAGTGCGTCAAAAAAAAGTCGATGTCGCCATCTTGATCGGCATCTCCCACAGCCATCCCCATCGATGCCTGCGAGAGGGAGCGATTGTTAAACGCCACGCCGCGGAGCGTCGCTTGTTCGTTGAAACGGAACGTCGCGTTGACCTGTTCCGACCGCGATGGCTCATCGGACGACTTGTTTGCTCCCGATGCCGACCAAAACTGATTCGCCGTCATGTCGTTCACGACGTACAAGTCCATACCCGGCTGGTCATCGAAGAATCCACTGGCAATCCCCAGTCCGCGGCCCGATGTGGTGTCGCTCAGCCATTGCGAGGTGCGATCCTTAAACGTGCCGTCGCCTTGTCCTTGCCAGACACGATCCTGCTCGGCGGGAAAAGCCAACGGGTTGCACGACCGCGGTTCCTGGATCGCTTCACTGATGCAAGGCTGTTTGTAAGGTCCGTCGCCCGCACAGTAGTTGACCGTGTAAAGATCCGCGTGCCCGTCTTGATCGATATCGGCGATCAACACCGACGTCGTCCACTGCTTGCCGACCAGTCCCACGCTTGCCGATACGTCGGTAAAGGTTCCGTCGCCATTGTTTCGGTACAGACGATTCTCTCCAATGTTGCCAACCAACATGTCGACGAACCCATCGCTGTTGTAGTCCCCCACGGTCAATCCCATCGCGTAGCCCGTGTCGCCACCACGAGTCGCCGTGGTGACATCGCGAAACATTCCGGCTTCGTTGCGATAGATGCGATTCGGTTGCGAGTCCCGTTGATGCGGCGTTCCCGTGCTGTCGGAAAGCAGCACATCGGGCCAGCCATCGAGGTCATAATCAAGCGTTGCCACACTGCCAACGGTCGACTCAAAGATCATCAAACCGGCAGCCGGCTCGTCGGCTGCAAACCGGCAACGATGCACTAATCCTCGCTCAGCGGCTTGACTGGCAAAACGAATCTCGGAAGTCACGGGAATTGTGCTGGGTGAATCATTGGGCTGGCCGCTTTGCCAAACGATACTGGGCAGATCACTCAGGTCGATCGTTTCGGCAACGCGACCGGCAGGCGTTTGCCAGACCGGTTCCTGTGCGGCGTTTACCTGGTACGCCTGGAGCAGATCCGCTAGCACCCGCGGCGCCTCGGGGACGCGGTTCTGCGTCATCCCTTGTGCCAGACGCGCCCAAGCGATGGCTTCTTGCTGGCGACCAAGCCTCTGCATCGCCCGCGCGACCGCGAGGGCATCGCGTTGCGAATTCTTCTGCCAACTCAGCCAGCCATCGACGGCATCTCGCAGCGCGGCGATCTGCCGCGCCCGATTAGCGACGCGACGCGATTCTTCCAGACGATCGAGCCGTGCCAAGGTGGTGGCAAGCTTCGTCAGCGCCTCGCCAGAGTTCTCATCCAGCCCGACGGCACGTCCATAAGCTTTTGCGGCAGCCGCCGTTTGGCCGTCCTGTTCCGCCCAACCCCCAACGGTCAACCAATACGTGGGATCCGACTCGGGAACCCGCGGCAGATTTGCATGCCATGCGGGCAGTTCATCCCCACGCCCTTGCTCAAGCAGGGCTCGACCATACAAAATTTGAGCCGGCAGGAAATCGGGATGCTGGGAAACAACAGCCTGCAGTTGACCGATCACCCGCGGCCAATCTTGCTTGTAAGCCGCGTCTCGCGTCTGCGGATAACGAGGGCGCAAGTCATCCGGATTGCGACGCAAGGCATCTTCGCAAATCGCAGCGTCGGTTTGCGGACGTTCCAAGTCGCTCAGCATGATCAGCTCGGACATTCCGGCCGAGCCTCGCTCCACATGCCACCGCAAATGGGGCCCGGCAAGCCGTTCCTGGCCGAGCGCCGCCGCCAAACCTGCAAAATCGTTTCGCAATGCGGCATGCTGTGGATGCAACTGAACGGCCGTTTGCAAAGTCGCCAACGCCTCCCATGGCTTGCCCGCCGCCATGTGCGAGCGTCCTAGTTTGTCCAGCAACTCCACCGATGGTGCCGGAGCCTGCCTTACCGCCTTGGAGTAATATCCGATCGCTTGCGTACCATGGCCGCGCTCCCGCGCGATGTCTCCGGCCAGCTCCAACCCCGCGGCGTCATCGGGATGATCGGCAAGATGCTGCTGAATGGCAACACTGGCAAACTGCCAACGCCGACGAGCCACCGCATCGACCGCGTTGGAGTAATCGGTCTTCGCCGTTACCTGCTCACGTTCCGACGCTGTGGTTGGTGGCCCCGCTGTCTCCCGACCGCAACCGACCAGCCCTAACCCAAGCAGCATGGCCGTACACGCTAATCCGACGCACCTTCGGGCAACATACCGCGCGAACGGCGAGTCAGGTCGAAACGCGAGCACGTCGTCAGACCGGATCAGGCGGTCGCGGGGGGATGAAGTCGCTCTTTCCATTGTTGAATTTGTTCGCGTACGCGGACGGGTGCCGTCGACCCTTCGCTGGTGAACGCCTCAATGGCGTTGCGAGACCCCAGCACATTCGCCACCGACGCGTCAAGCTCCGGTGCATGCGATTGTAGCACGTCCAGCGGCAGCTCCGCCAAGGTAACCTGGCGCTGCATCGCTTCACCGACAATGGCGCCAACCAAATGGTGTGCTCGCCGCTGCGGCATGCCTTGCCGAATCATATGCTCCATCAGCGTCGTCGCATCCAGATAACCCGCTTCGATCGATCCGGCAATGCGATCACGTTGCAGTTCAGCCCCCGCGACCAGCGGCGCCGCTAGCTGCAGGCAACTGTGGATGGTGTCGAAGGAATCAAACAGAGGCAGTTTGTCTTCTTGCAAGTCGCGGTTGTAAGCCAGCGGCAAACCTTTGACCAACATCATCAACGTTTGCAGGTTGCCCATCACCCGCGCCGACTTGCCACGCGTCAGTTCCAAGACATCTGGATTGACTTTTTGCGGCATGATACTGCTGCCGGTACAGAACGCGTGCGGGCACTTGATGAACCCGAACTCCACCGTGCTCCAGAGAATCCACTCCTCGGCCCAGCCGCTTAAATGTGTCGCGATCAGGCTCAGCCCAAACGCACTCTCCAGCACGAAGTCGCGATCACTACTGGTGTCCAGACTGTTGCGGGTGATGCCGTCAAACCCCAGCGCCGCAGCGGTCTGCTGGCGGTCGATCGGCAAACTGGTCCCGGCGACCGCGGCCACGCCGAGGCTGCACTGATTGACGCGGCGCCGACAATCGGCCAGTCGCTCGCGATCGCGTTGAAATTTCTCGATATAAGCCAACCAGTAGTGCGGCGCGAGCACCGGCTGGGCCCGCTGGAGATGGGTATAAGCCGGCAGCACGACATCGATATCGGCCTCGCAACGTCCCCAAAACGCACGCTGCAATTCGAGCAGCAGGCGGTCGGTTTCATCCAACGCGTCGCGGACCCACATGCGAAAATCGGTCGACACCTGATCGTTGCGACTGCGAGCCGTATGCAGCTTGCGGCCGACGTCGCCCAAGCGATCGATCAACGCTTGCTCGACATGCATATGGATATCTTCCAGCTCGATCCGCAGCGGTAACTCGCCGGCGTCGAGTTGGCCGCGAATTTCATCCAATGCAACGCAAATCGCTTCGCACTCCTCTTCAGAGATCAGGTCTTGCTTGGCCAGCATTCGCGCGTGTGCTTGCGAACCCCGAATATCATGCTGATACAGACGATGATCAAAACTGATGCTTTCGGCAAAGCGTTCCACTCGGGAATCGGTCCCCTCGCTAAACACGCCGCCTCGTGAAGGACTATCCAAACCTGACGTTCCATATACTGAAAGGGTGATTGAACTCTGAAAGGGTGGTCGATGAACAGGCAGCTATGGTAACCCTCCGCTGCGTCGCTTTGCAGGTGCGGCGAAATCGGCTCGAAATCGAGGTGACCGGAGCGTCGTCACGATCGACCACCCGGCTGGTAGAATGTGCTAGTCTTCAGGGGGACTTCCCGCGAACGGGCAGACTTTTCACCATTTTAGACGATTTGCCCTGGCCGGCCATTTTTGCAACGAGGAATTTCAATCGTGAACATTGCCATCGTGACGGGAGCGACCGGTTTTATCGGAACGCGATTGTGCGAGCAACTTGTCGCCTGCGGCTGGCAGGTGCGAGCGACCGCGCGAGCCAACTCCCAAACGACGGCGCTGGCCAACTTGGGCGCCGAAATCGTCCGTTGTGACCTGTCTCGCGAAGGACTGCCGACGGCCGCGCTCGAGGATGTGCAAACCGTTTTTCATCTCGCCGGCATGACCACCAGCTCGCGACTCGACGAACTGCGATCGGTCAACGCGGCGGGGACGCGGCGATTGGCGGAAAGCTTGACCGGTGCGGGCGTGTCGCCGACCGTCGTGCATGTGTCGTCGATCGCCGCCAGCGGGCCGGCTGCCAATGGTAAACCTCGCACCCCAGGCGACTCGCCACTGCCGATCTCCAACTACGGTCGCAGCAAGCTGGAAGGGGAGCAAGCGATCGCGACGTTGGCCGATGACATGCCGGTCAGCATTGTGCGGCCGAGTGTCGTGTTCGGCCCAGGTGATCGAGAAGGGTTCCGGATTGTCGAACCGATTGCCAAGCTCGGTTTGCACTTTTCACCCGGCTGGCGCTCGCCGCGGTTGAGCGTGATTTATGTCGATGACTTGGTCGAGATCTTGATGCGGACGGCCGAGCGTGGCAGACGCATCAGCAGGCAAGCGGTTTCGCTGCCCGCCGGGGAAGGAATTTATGTCGCCACCGTTCAAGAACATCCAACCTATCGCGAATGGGGAACGATGATCGCCGCGGCACTTGACCGCCGCGTGCGAGTGCTGCCGGTCCCGCCGCGCATCGCGAAGGTGGTCGGCTGGTGCGCCGAACAAATCGGCAGCGGGGCGCTGCATCGCGACAAAATTCGCGAAGCGTTGGTCGAAACGTGGGCTTACGATGACGAAAACCTCACCAAAGAACTCGACATCCAACCAAGCCACTCGCTGGCCGAACAGTTGTCTCAGACGATCGCTTGGTACCGCGCCGAAGGCTGGCTGAAACAGCCGGCCGGATAAACGGCCGCCCCCGTGCGCATCCCGCGCCCCCCGTGCCAGCCATCCGCTACGGCGACTGGGATAACGCCTTTTGCAGCGGACAACTCGCCGCGTCGACCACCGTTCCCGCACGGTAGGCTTGCAGCAACCGCCGCGACTGCTCGGCCAACAGCCGTCGGACTTCGCGACGCTTCCCCTTCACACGTTCGATCTTCATGTGATCGTACGCCGTCGTTTGGTGGCGCATCCAAGCAATCACTGCCGATTCCGCACGCTGCTCGATGGGAATGCGCTGTGTCCGCGCGACGGTGCCACTACCGACCGGCGTGGCATGCGTCGTCACCGCAGTGGCGAGCCGCTGGGCCAACGGGTGATACGACTTTTCAAATCGCAGGAACTCCAAAACGGCGCCCTGAAAGTCCTCGACATAAGTCTCTTGCTTGCGTTCACGCCGCACGACGTCCGCTTGCCGTCGTTTTGCATAAGCCGGCGTCGCGCGCTCGGCCTCCAACTCCGCCCGCGCCGCGGCGATCCTTTCCGCCGGTGCCCAAACTCCGCGAGAAAAGGTCCGGCGGCCCTTCTTCTCCTGGACCGTCCAGCTGGGGCCTGCCGCCTTCACGCGACGCGTCAGTCCCGCGTCACCGGGCGGCAACAACTCCCAACCCCGTGGCACCAACAAGATCTGTTTGTCAGACGTCACCACCGCATGGTCATGCGGCCCAACCGTTACCGTTCGGCTCTGCTCAGGCATCTTGAATCTGCTCAGGCATCTTGACTCTGCTCAGGCATCTCGAATCCTTCCGCGACTTCTTTCCATGCTGATCGGCTTACCCGAAGCGACTGACTTTGAGGAAGTACACCGCAGCCAACAGGCCACAGCCCACGATTGCGCCGAGCCAACCAAACAAGATCGCCCCGACAAACCCTGTAATGAAAGTCAACACTCCCCACAACAGCGGCGAATCTTCGTTGTTATTGGCGAACATTGCAACGCTCGCCGTCAAAGCACCAATAATCAAAAGCGACATACAAACACCTCGAACGAAACGCATCCGCGTCGGGGAAACAGGGGGACGTTGAAGACAGCCACAGCATTACTGCAGCGGGGAAGCCTAACCGCCCATCCTTTGCGTTGACAAGGTGATCAACTGACGCTCGGAAATCGATCCGCCGATCTCGTGCCAGTGCCGCACGTCGGGCTCACCGACCCGCCAACACAAACGCACTTCGCGACCGTGGAGGATGGCAGGAAAATCGACCGAACCAATCTCCTCGGCATGCGGCTCCAGACCGAGCGACTCCAATTCGTTGTAACATTCCACCAAGCGATCACGTTCGGCTTGTAACGACTGCTCGACCTCTGCCACCTCTTCCGAATAAGCCCTTACCCCTACCGTCTGGTGAAGTGTCTTCAGCCCTTCGAGTTGTGCTTGCTGCGACTCCACGGTCGCATTTAACTCAACCCAATCGGCGACGATCCGCCGCACCAAGGGCAACATGCCATTGGCCTGATCAGCGGTAAAGAAACCGGGAGACTGCGGAATCGCTTTAACCATGAAACAACTAAAGAATGGCGTTATGGGTGGGCAGAGAAAGACAAGAAAAGGGATCGATCCAGGCTGCGTTACATCCTCTTTGACAACCAACCTTCTGGTAGGTTCCCGAGTTTTCGGTCGGCTCCTAGAAATCTTGGTAACCCCTGAAAGCGCTTTTACAACTCTTTGAAGCTCGCTCGATCACCAGACCAGTAAATGCTGAAACCTGCCAACAACGGTTCGCAAACCACCTCATTCTAGAACAGCGGACACCACGCCCAAGCCGCCGCCTGCGCGCATCGAACCGAAGCGATTCCCAGCGTTTTGCTAGCTTTTCGCAGATCCTGCGGTTACGAATCGTATGCCAAAACAAGGCTTCAGCGGCAGATTCCCTGAAAAAACCAAGGGGAATTCCTTGACTCCGCTTGTGGGTGACGTAAAGTGAACTAGGTGAGAATAGCGACAGGCTGGCAGGAGTGTTGCCAGGCGAGATTTTCAGGCCGATGAACGACGAGGCAAGAGCGCAACAGTAAACGCTCTGTAGAGGCCGGAGTTCAAATTCGGGAATAACACAACCGGTCCCAAAGGAATGAAGTGATGTTAGTTCTATCTCGGAAGAAAAACGAAAGCATCGTAATCAACAACGACATCAAGATTGTGGTCGTTGAGATTCGTGGTGACAAGGTCCGGTTGGGCGTTGAAGCGCCGCGTGAAGTCCCCGTCCATCGTCGCGAAGTCTACGACGCAATCCAACGCAGCAAAGAAGACACTCCCGAGCAGGTCTAGGCGAATTTCGAGCAGTTCGAAGCGAATTTAAATTCCCTTCCTTGCGTCGAATTTCTCCAAGTTTTTGCGGAGCATTTCCGATGGTCTTATTGCTTGATTCGATCGGATTTCAAGTTTTTGCATTCGGAACCGCTTGACGGATTGCACGCTCGCTTGGTAAACCTTGGGTCGTCACTGAACGCGGCCCCTTCGTCTAGCGGTTAGGACACCGCCCTTTCACGGCGGCAGCACGGGTTCGAGTCCCGTAGGGGTCATAGTTTCAAATCACCCAGCGTTTCAAGGCTGTAAAGCCAGGGAACGTTGGGTTTTTTGTGCGCGGATGTGTAAGGCTTTGCGGAGAGATTCCGTGCCGGGATAGGCCTGCAAGGCTTCGCTGACGTCGAGCAACAATTCGTTGGTCGATGCGTGGGCTTCGGCGACCCGCTGAAGCGTCTCCCGATGAGCCGCCTCGGAAGCTTGCCGGGCCCTTTGCTCGGCTCGATGCGCGTTGTGAATCACAACCCCGAACAACATCGACGCGACTAACAGGACGGTGGTCGCGGCGACGCTGGCAATCGTGAACGATTGGTGATGCCGGCACCAACGAAGCAGGCGCTCCGGCGCGGGATCGCGGAAGACCGAAACCGCGTCGCCAGCAATCCACTGACGAACGTCGTCGGCAAGTTGCACGGCCGAGCCGTAACGGGCGCCAGGCGAGTGCTCCATCGCCGTGGCGCAAATCGCTTCTAACGCTCGCGGGGCGGAGCCTTGAAAGTTCCGCAGGCGAGGTAACACGCCGGCTTGCACCCGAGACAAGATCGTGTCGACGTCCAGTCCACGGGAAGGAGTCTGACCCGCGACAATTTCGAACAACAAAACGCCCAAAGAGTAAATATCCGAGGCCGGTCCGAGACACTCCCGTTCGCCGACGGCTTGCTCGGGTGACATGTAAGCGGGTGTGCCAACCACCGCACCCTGCTGCGTCAGGGGATAGTCGCCGGCCGCCGATGATGAACCGGACAGGTGGTTCGCGGCACCGGGCGATGCCGTGGCCGCAGCCCATGGGTCAGCAGCACGTGCTGCGGTAGCAAACGGTTGTGCGGATTCGTCTGCGGCTGGTTTTCCTTGCCGGCTCTCGTTGTCGGCAAAGGGCTTGGCTAATCCCCAGTCGACGACGACGGTTTCGCCAAATTCCCCAACCATCACGTTGGCTGGCTTCAGATCGCGATGGATGATGCCCTGACGATGAGCATAGGCGACCGTTTGACAAACATCGATGAAGCGTTCCAGTAGCGGCAGGCAAATCTCGCGGAGCTGAGCGGTGGTTTGTGGGGGCACCGGAGACCTGGAATGCGCCTCGCGGATGTGTTCCCGCAGCGATTTACCCTCCAGTAACTTCATCACGTAGAACGCTTCGCCGCCGGTGCCGCGGCCCAGTTCATGGACGGGCACAACCCCCGGATGCTGTAACTGGCTGGTGATTTGAGCTTCGTGGAAAAAACGCCGCTGGATTTCCGACCGATGCTCCGCGGTGGGACGAAGACGTTTAATGGCGACTTCGCGCTCGAGTTGCCGATCGTCAGCACGCTCGACCACGCCCCAACCGCCACGTCCAATGACACCCTTGGAGACATACCGCGAGGAGCCAGCGGTGCCAGCTACCGGAACCACCGCTTGAGCATCGTCAGCGCAATGCCGTGGCACTCCCACCGTCGGTTCCGCATCGGTGGCCGAGCAAAACGCTATCGGTGGAACAGCGTTTGTCGTTTCGGCAACATCATCATGCACGCGCGGGCCCTCCAGGTAACACCCGCGAACCCTAGCTTACGCCTGCGAGGCGGGCAAATTGCTTACGCCTGCGAGGCGGGCAAATTGCTTACGCCTGCGAGGCGGGCAAATTGCTTACGCCTGCGAGGCGGGCAAATTGCTTACGCCTGCGAGGCGG
>Ga0102938_10001080_pt1 | contig 20747 bp, 14 predicted proteins | sample SalPonR2_B_D2_MG_FD_84516 | JGI IMG/M metagenome (GOLD analysis project Ga0102938, IMG submission 84516) | Salt pond soil microbial communities from South San Francisco under conditions of wetland restoration - Salt Pond MetaG R2_B_D2_MG | ecosystem: Environmental > Aquatic > Marine >... | reverse complement strand
GATGTAGAATTATTGAAATATAGAAAGGGCTTATGCTTTGTAAGTTAAAACCATCTCAATTCATCTCCAACCTAATCAAAAACAAGATTAGGATGGAGTTTTCTTGAGACATTTCAGATAAAATATAGAAGATAGAATTATCAAAAGCCCTGCAAAGGGCTTTTTTATGTTTGCATATTGAATACTTATAAATATACTCAACTTTATAAAATTATTAAATAGTCTAAATATGAGTATTAAAACAACTATATAAGAGTATTTGTAACTTAATATAGTTTAATTGGGAATAAATGTGTTTAATAATATAAGAGAGTATTTCGTGAATATATATAAGAATGAAAATACAACTTTTATATATTTATTTATTCAAATATAAAAAAGAGTTGTAATTTTAAATGCTAAGGGAGGTTAGTTTGCACTAAATAATTTTAAAAACAGAGGGGAGAGGTAGTAAAGAATGTTTAATCTGAATTTAAGAAAAATTTTGATAATTCTATTTTTACTCATTGGAATAGTTCCTTTGGCTGTTGCCGGATTCTTACTATTTAATAATGCCCAGGGAGAAATTGAAAGCAAGGTTACAAAATCGATGGATATGTATGGTAAAATAACTGATAGTAGCTTAGAAGACTATTTTGTTGAAAGAGAAGGAGATACTAAAATATTAGCTTTAAATAGTGATATTAGAACTGGTTTATCTGAATATCAGACTCAAAACTTAAATACTGATAGTGAAAATTGGCAGGATAATATCAATACTTTAGAGCAATTTCTACCACAATTTGTTGAAGAATATGGATATGCCTTTGCATTTTTAACTGATGTAAATGGGAATGTTGTTTACAGCACTACCCGGGATGTACCTTTAGGGACCGATTTGTCAAGTAGAGATTATGTTGACCGTAGTATAGATGGTAATTTAAATTGGTCAGAATTATTCTTTTCCGGAGTAACCAACAGTAATGTTTTAGTCGTATCAACACCAGTATATGTTAATAATAATTCTAATGAACTTATTGGTACCGCGAATTTAACACTTAACCAAGATAAGATAGATTCAATTGTACATAGCGGTTTAGATTCTTTAGGTGAATCTGCCGATGCCTATCTAATAAACAGTGATGGCTTACTTTTAACTAACACCCTTTTAGGTGAGTATCAGGAAAACGCTGCTTTAGAAGAATCTATAGATACCAAAGCAGTTGAGCTATTAGCAGGACCGTTGAGAAATGAAAACTTTAATTTTTCTACTACAGGTCATTATAAAGAATATAGAGATGTACCAGTAGTAGGACAGCTTATGGTAACTAAGATTGGTTCTGAACCGGCCGGTTTAATAGTAGAGATTGATCAGGCGGAAGTCTTTGCAGGTGTAAATAGTCTTAGAACTTATTTGTTCATTATTATAGCGGCAGTGGCCATAATTGCGGTTTTAGTTGCTTACTTTAGTGCAAATAAAATATTTAATCCACTCGATAGGTTCCAGGAACTTTTTGCAGAACTTGCGATGGGAGATTTGACTGTTTCCTATCCAATGAAAAAAGTTAACTGTTCTCAAATTATGGAATGTGGTGTAAAAGACTGTCCTGATTATGGTAAAGATGCTGTAACCTGTTGGTTTGATGTAGGTAGTTATGCACCTGAATTTGATAAGGAAATACACTGTCCTAAAATTTTAACAGGTGAATATGATTCTTGTGAAGAATGTGTAGTATATAAAAAGGTTAATACGAATGAAATTAAAACTTTAGGTGCCTGGTTTAATAAATTAGTTCAACAGTTAAAAGATATTATTTCTAATGTGGCTGAAATAGCAACTGATCTTTCATCTTCTAGTGAAGAACTATCAGCCTCTAGTGAAGAGATATCTGCTTCGGCTGAACAGGTAGGTACAGCAATTCAGGAAGTTGCTTCGGGAGCCGAGGAACAAACTGCTCAAATAGAAGAAACCCGGGGTAATGTAAATAATTTAACTGATAAAATTGATAATGTAGAAGGTATGTCCGGAGATATGGATCAACAAGCGGACAATGTGATGAGAAATATCAATGAAGGTAATGAATCTATAAATGATTCTATAGATCAGGTTAAAGAAGTTAAAAATCAATCCAGTGCTGTTTCATCTAAAATTAGTGAACTGGGTGATTTATCAGAAAAAATTGGTGATATCGTAGAATTAATCAATGGAATATCAGCTCAGACCAATCTTTTAGCTCTAAATGCAGCTATTGAAGCAGCTAGAGCGGGAGAAGCGGGCCGCGGCTTTAGTGTTGTAGCTGATGAAATCAGGGAATTAGCGGAAGAATCTTCTGATGCAACTGAACAGATTGCATCATTAATTGATGATATACAAGCCGGTGTAGAAGATACCGTTCAACAGATGGATAAAGCAGAAGATGCAGTTAGTGATGGAGTTGAAGCAATTGAAACTACGGAAGGTTCCTTTGGTGAAATTAATGCAGCCGCTGAAAATCTGCGTGGATTGATAGGAAAAATTTCCAGTGCAGCAGAAGATATGGCGGAAAGCAGTAATAAAGTTGAAAGTGCCATGGGAGAGATTGCCTCTGTTAGTGAACAGGCTTCTAGTAATGCAGAAGAAGTTGCTGCATCCAGTGAAGAGCAAAGTGCTTCTACCCAGGAAATAGTTAATGCATCAGAAAACCTTGCTCAGATGGCACAAGAACTATCTAAATCAGTTGATCAGTTTAAAATGTAAATAGATATATTATGAAGTCTTAAAAATAAGCCCTGAGAGGGGCTTATTTTTTTTGTATATGCTAATAGTCTACTATTTTGACGTTTATAAGATGTTTATAGGAGCATATAAGAGTTAAAGAGTGCTTAGAGTATTTCTTGAAATTTAATAAATAAATAAAAATGTCGGTGTATTATTATAGAGTACTAAATTTATATTTTGTAAAAATTTCCAATGTATATCTTTAATAAGGATAGTTTATATTTGTTGATAATAACATAATTAAAGGTAATAGGTAGCTATCCTTAATATGACCCACTACTCGACTATTTTATTATATTAAGGATAGCCTTTTTCTTTTTTAAAAGCAGATACAGTAATTTGCAATTATTTAAAAATGATAAATTTTGTTTAGACCTTTAAACACTAAATCTAATATCTACAATGATAAATATATAAAATAGAGGTAACAAATTATGAAAAGATTATTTTATACATTAACAGCTGCAATGATAATATCTTTAATATTTTTATTATTCTTTTTTTATATTGGAGTTTTTTCACCGCTGCGAGATGAATTAGGAGCAACACTTATTGACGACTTCAAAAGTACGGTTTCAATTACTGAAATCAATGTTGAAAATTATCTTAGCCGTTGCCAGCAGGGAGCCGAAAGCCTCTCAAGTCGAACCATGATAAAAAACAAACTTTTTGATTATAAAAATGATAAATTAAGTTTTGAGGGCGTAAAGAATTATACCCAACCCAAATATGAAGATGGGGCTGCAGTTTTAGGCCATGTCCTTGCCTCTTATCGATTTACAGGCAAGCAAGTGATTGCAAAATGTGAAAAACCTGAAATTAAATTAGATATAAATATTAATCAGTATAATAAAAAGATAACAAGTACTATTATAACTGTTTTAAATAATAAAAAATTAGTAATCATAAATTCACCAATTATTAAAAAAGATCAATTAATTGGCAATGATATAGTCGTATTTGATATAACACCTCTTTTTAAACAGTTAAATGAAGATCGTATTAACTATGAAGTGATTAAAAGAGAAAATATAAATAATACCTTTGTTAACAGCAAAGAGGAAATTAAAAGTTACAGGCAGATTTTGGATACTAATTATTGGTTAAAGGCCCAATTGCCAAAAGCAAAACTGAATAAGGGGCTGAATGATTTAATTACTAAAATTGTGACCGGTCTAATTTTCTTATTAATTATTATCATAATAATTTTTGGTTTTATAATAAACCAAACCTATAATAAAGTTATTAAAAGTTTAAGAGATAAGATTGAAAAGATTACCGAACTCTCTGAAACAGATTATATGTTAAACATATATAACCGCTCAAAGTTTATGGAAGAATTAAAAAATGAGATAAAAAGGGTAAATAGATATGGTAATAATCTATCTTTAATAATGTTAGATGTTGATTATTTTAAAGAAATAAATGATCGCTATGGACATATGACCGGTGATCAAATATTAATTAAACTTACAGAAGTTATCAATAGGAAGATTCGAGATATAGATATTTTTGCCCGTTATGGTGGTGATGAATTTATTATCATAACACCTAATACTGATTTAGATGAAGCAGCTAAATTAGCGCAGAGATTGCGAGAATCTATAGCAGAAACTAATTTTGAAAATTTACAAGGAGTTACCTGTAGTTTTGGGGTGGCTGAATACAGCAGTCAGGATAATATTGATTCCTTTATTAAAAAGGTGGATGATGCTCTTTATCAGGCAAAAGAAAATGGTAGAAACAGAGTGGAGAAGAAAAAATAATATATCTTATAAAATAACTTCCTTAATATCTATCAATACATTACATTCAGCAGTTTAAATATTTTCCTAATAATTATTTGGGGGTTAAACTTGTGAACTATATATATAAAAAAATTGATAATATGGATAAATTAAAACTGGGTGATCATACAGTTTTACTTTATGAGGATGAAGTAAATATAATATCTTCTCTTGTTTCGTTTATAGAGGCAAGTTTAAAGCGGGGAGAAAAATGCCTATATATTGAAGGCGATGCTGATACTAAACTATTAATTGCTACTTTAAAAAAGCAGTTAGATGATTATGATAGATATTTAAAAAACTCTCAACTTCATTTTTTATCAAAAGAGGAAACCTATGCTTTGAGCAATAAATTTAAAGCAGATGAGATGATTGATCTGATTAAAGAGGAAGCTGACCAGGCTTTAAAGGAAGGCTTTAAAGGCTTAAGTATTACAGGTGAACTAAGTTGGGTTTTGAATTTTGAAAATGGTAAAAGAGAAATCATTGATTATGAATGGAAATTAAATGATAGAATATTTCATGATTATCCTGTAGTCGCTTTATGTAGATATAATATAGATAAATTTGAGGCTGAAATAATCAAAGCAGTGATTGAACTACATCATTATATTGTTTGGAAAGGTGAAATACATGAAAACCCCTATTATATAAAGCCAGAAGGCTATAAAAATAATAAGGTAGTAGATTTTGAGATTAAAACCTGGCTGGAAAATATTAAAAAGTATAAAAAAAGAGAAAGTGTTTTTAAAGATAAACTAATTGAAAAAGAAAATGAATATGAATTTCTTTTTAACCAGATCAGTGATGCAGTCTATCTACATGAAATAGTGGGTAAAGGTAAGTTCAGTGACTTTATTAAAGTTAATAAGGCAGCCAGTAAAATGTTAGGTTACAGCCGCACAGAACTCTTGCAATTGTCTCCACATGAAATAGTTGATAAAAAAATTCAAATTGATAAGCATGATTTATTCGATAGTAACCTATCTCACAGTCATAATATCACCTATGAATCAATCCATATTAGCCAAGGAGGCAAGGAAATTCCGGTTGAAATGAACTTAACTTCCTATGCAAAGGGTGGACGCAAATACCTGTTAGCAATTGTTAGAGATATTACGAAGAGAAGAGAAGATGAAAGTAAATTATTAAATGCTAAAAACAAACTACAAGCTAAAAACGAAGAGTTAGCAGCTAATAATGAGGAAATTAGGGCGATCAATGATGAATTAGAATCTTCCTATCAGGAATTAGATAGATTAACAAATAATATGGAAAGTATAATAGAATTAATCTCTAAAATAGAAGTTGATATGACAGAAGAGGAATTTCTTTCAGTAGTATTAAGAAATTCAATAGACTTAATAGAAGAAGCAGATGCGGGCTTAATTTATCTATTTAAAGATAGAGAAGTTCAATTTATAGAAGGAGTCAATTATGACATAAACTTGTTGAATAACTTAGGGATTAAAAAAGCCTACATAAAAACACATTTGGGCAAGAGTTCAGAACATATCACAAACAATTCGGTCTTAGATCTTTTTAAAACCCCGGATGAGGTTTATGAAAGTTTTATAGGTAATACCACAACAGTTAAATCATCACTATTTATCAATTTAAGAATAAATCAAAAGGTAATTGGAAGACTTTCTTTAGATATTTTAAAAGGTAATGAAAAAACCTTTAGTGAAGGTTCGAAAAGATTACTTAGTTCTTTTGAGCGCCTGGCTTCTTCATATCTAACCTTAAAGAGATATAATAAATTGCAGACTAAGTTTACCGATGATGTTATCGTCTCTCTAACTAACCTGTTAGAAATCCATGATAAATATACTAAAGGTCATAATGAAGAAGTGGCAAATATGGGCCGTAAGATTGCTAAGAAGATGGGTTTAGACCAGCAGATGCTCAAAAACACTTATCGGGCAGGTCTTTTACATGATATAGGTAAAATAATAATACCCGAGCATATCTTAAATAAAAAAGGCAAATTAACCGATGAAGAGTTTGATATTATAAAAAAACATCCTGAATGGGGTTTTAAAGCCTTAAAGAATTCAGAAGAACTATATGACCTAGCAGAATATATTTTATACCATCATGAAAGATGGGATGGTAAGGGCTATCCAAGCGGTTTAAAAGGTGAAGAAATCCCCCTTGTTTCACAGATATTAACATTGGCTGATGCCTGGGATGCTATGAATTCTGAAAGATCATATCGTAAACCTCTTACAGAACAAGAGGCCTTAGAAGAGATTATTAAAAACAAGGGCAAACAGTTTGCTCCTGAGGTAGTTGAGAACTTTCTTAAACTTAAAGAGCAAACCAGATTAATATATAAATAATAATCACGAAGGAGGTAATTAATTGAAAAGTGAGCTAAAGGTTGCTGATGTTATTCTCAAAAAAGACAAAAAAATATTAAATAGAGCAGAAAAAGTAGTTGATAAATATCAAAAAAAAGATTATGTAAAGTATAATGAATACCTCTATTTATATGATAAATTAAAAAATTTAATGGAACAGATCTATTTCATCTCTAAAATCAGTGACACTTATCAAACAAAATTGATTAAAGCCAGAGAAGAATTAGAAGAAAAGATTGCTGAAAATAGTAAGGTGGAACAGCAATTAAATGAAAAAATCAAAGAATTAAAAAACATTTCTACCCGTGATCAATTAACCGGACTATATAACAGGCGAGAGTTCGAAAAGGTTATCAAAGATGAATGGAGATATGCCATTAGAGAAAGTGAACCTATTTCTTTAATTATGATAGATATAGACAATTTTAAGGCTTTCAATGATAATTACGGCCATTTAGCTGGAGATAATTGCCTGCAAAAAATAAGTAAGACTATGGAAAACGCTTTGAAAAGGCCGCGTGATTTCCTAGCCCGTTTTGGAGGAGAAGAGTTTGTAGTAATACTACCGGAAACAGATGAGGCCGGGGCTAAACATATGGCTGAAAGAATTAGAAAAAAGGTTTTTGCATCAAAAATTCCACATAAATATTCTAATGTAGAAGATTATCTAACAATTAGTCTGGGTGTTGCTCATACAGATGATGCTGAACTATTTTTATTTGAAGAGTTACTTGATGAAGCTGATAAGGCTCTTTATAAAGCAAAAGAAAACGGCAGAAATAAATATTGTTTTAACAAATTAACATTTTAATGGGGAGTGAAATAAAAACATGGAAGAGATGGATATTTTAAAATTAAGAAATAACTTGAATAAATACGGAGTATTAATGAGTTTTACAGGTCCTTTTTCACAGGGGATTATTGAAGAAATAGGTGATGCCTTAAGAAACTATCTGGAAACAAAAATAGATTCAAGGGGTGAAATATTTAAAGTTTTCTCAGTCTTTATTGAACAAACACAAAATATAAAAAATTATGCCTATCAACTACCTGATAAAGAAGTACAGGAAGAGATATTAATGTCAGGTGTTTTAAATATTGGTTATAAAGATGAAAAGTATTTCGTAAGCTCCGGTAATCTTGTTAAAAACAAGGATGTACCCGAATTAAAAGAACGTCTAGAAGAGATTGAATCTTATGATAGAAGGGAATTAGCTAGTGCTTATAGAGAGGTTTTAAGATCTAACAAAGATTCTGATGAACAAGGAGCCGGTTTAGGTTTAATCGAAATGGCCAGAAAAGCAAGTGAACAAATAGTTTTCGACTTTGAAGAAGTTGAAAATGATTATAGCTTTTTTACGTTAATAATTAGAATATAATAACTGTAGGAGGGTAAAAATGGAACCTATTAATATTGAAGCAACTAAATCTTCACCAGAGATTAAATTTAAACCTGAAGATAAGGTATTAAAAATAAAAGGAGAGTCTTATCCAGAAGATTCTTTTAGTTTTTATAAAAAGATCTTTGATTTATTAGAGGATGTAAAAGAAGAATATGAAGAATTTACAATTGAAATTGAGGTAAGTTATTTAAATACCTCCAGTACAAAGTCTTTTATGAATCTCTTAGACATTGCTGAAGAGGGGTATCAAGATGGTAATGATTTTAGTGTAGACTGGTATTATAAAGAAGATAATGAACATGCCTATGAACTGGCGCTTGATTTCCAAAGTTATTTAGAATTACCTTTTAATATAATTGCCAAAGATTAAAAATATTTATACAGGTAAGGAGCGAGTTATGATGAAAGATAAAAAAAGCATGAAGTCACAAATAATAAAAATAGTAATAATAGTATATATTATAACCAGTATAGCTTCTTTTTCTCTTATCTATTTAACTTTGGATAATAAAATTGAGGAATTAGGTACTAAATTTTCCATACAGTATTTATTAAAAGAAAAAAATAGGATCACTACTCCTATTGAAAAAGAAATTGCTCTTTCCCAAAAGTTAGCTGATACCCCTACTATAAAAAAATGGGCCCAAAATGAAAAAAATGAAGATCTAAAAGAAAGGGCTATTGCAGAACTAGAAAGTTATCGAAAACATTTTCAGGATAAAAGTTACTTTTTTGTTATTCACGATTCTGGTAATTATTATTTCAATAATAAAAAAGATGAATTTGCCAATAATCAATACCGTTATACACTTGATCCTGAAAATGAAAAAGACAAATGGTATTTTAAAACCATGCAAGAGGTAGATGACTTTATCTTAAATGTCAATTATGACCGGGTATTAAACACCACGAAACTCTGGATTGATGCAATTATTTATAACAATAATGGTCAAAAGGTTGGAATGGCCGGTACTGGCTTTAGCTTAGATCAGTTTTTAAATAATTTCTTAGAAACTGACAGTCCTTATATAACACCTATTATGTTTGATAAAAAAGGTTTTGTACAGGCTCATCAAAATGAAGAATACATAACCTTATCTGCAATAAGTGCTAGTTTGGCCCAAGAAGAGAATAAAACCATTTTTGATTTATTAGGTACAGAAGACCAGGCTAAAATTAGGTCTATCATGCAGAATTTACAGTCTGAAAATAAGGAAGTAAGTACAGCTGATATTTTAATAGATGGTAAAAATAGAATTGCAGCTGTTTCCTTTATACCTTCTATTAATTGGTATATTATGATATTATTAGATACATCTGAGATTTTTAGTATTTGGGACTTTACGCCCACTATTTTAATATTAGTGTCTTCCCTTTTACTGTTAGTAATTGCAATTGTCTACTTTATAAATAAGATAGTAATAAATCCCATAAATAAACTGACAGGCTTTACAGAAGTTATTGCAGCCGGTAATTATGATAAAACAATAGACATAAAATCTAATAACGAACTTGGTAAACTGGCGGATTCCTTTAATAAAATGGCTGCTACAATTCGAGAACATACCAATAATCTAGAACAGTTAGTTCAAAAGAGGACCGAAAAACTAACAGAAACAAATCAAGAATTATCAAAGAAAAATAAAAAGATTATGGATAATATTAATTATGCAAAATATATACAGCGTTCAATTTTACCAGAGACTGAAGATTATCAAGAATACTTTGCTGATAGTTTCATTATCTGGAAACCGCGCGACTTAGTAGGAGGAGACTTTTACTGGGTAAAAGAAATAGATAATAGATTATTAATTGCTGTTATCGACTGTACAGGCCATGGGGTACCAGGGGCTTTAATGACGATGACCACGAATGCGGTATTAAATAGAATTGTAGATAAAGATCATATAAAAGACCCAGCTAAGTTATTAAACAAACTAAATATTGTCTTAAAAGAAACTCTTCATAAAAGTGATGAAAATAACGATCATAAAAGAGATGACGGTCTTGATATTAGTCTCTGTTCAATCGATAAAAGCAAGCAAAAATTAATGTATGCTGGTGCAAAGATGTCACTTTATTATACTGAAAACGGTGAAGTTAAACTTATTAAAGGTGATAGACAGAGTATTGGTTATCAATTTTCAAAAGAGGATTATCAATATCAAACTCATACCATTGATATAGATAATAGAACTTTCTATATAACTACCGATGGTTACCTAGACCAACACGGTGGTAAAGATGATAAAAGGTATAGCCGGAAAAGATTTATCAAACTATTAAAAAGAAATCAGGATAAAGATTTACAAGAACAAAAATATATTTACCAACAAGAGTTAAAAGAATTTATGGGAGGTAATGAACAGCGAGATGATATCACTTTAATAGGATTTAAAATAAGATCATCTTAAAAAGAAAAGTTCTATAAATTTTAACTTTAATGTTTAAAGGAGTGGTATAAATGGCCAATATACTGGTCTGTGATGACTCAGCTTTAATTAGACTGCAGTTAAAAAATATTTTCGATGATGAAGAACATGAAATTATAGAGGCAGTTAATTTTGATGAGTTAAAAAGAGAAAGTTTCTCGAATAAATTTAATATGTACGATCTGGATTTAGTATTTCTTGATCTTTATTTAGGAGATTCACATGGTTTTAAGATCTTAGAATATTTTACAAACTATTATCCTGAACTACCTGTGGTTATTATAAGTGTAGAAAACAGGCGCGAAATAATTATGGAAGCCCTGCAAAAAGGCGCTGATGACTATATACTTAAGCCCTTTGATAAAACCTTTATGTTAAATAAATTAGATTCCATATTAGGTAATAAGGATACTAATAGAGAAGATAAGTACTTAAGGATAAAAGACTACAAAAATAGTTTTAAAAATCAGCTAAAATTAGAAATAGAAAGGTCTATGAGAAGTGGTTTAACGTTTTCAATTATTAAATTTACAGCTAAAGGTCATATTTCAAAATCAAATCTTAAAAACTTAAAGGAAATTATCACAAAAATACTAAGAGATATTGACCGTACCTTTATCATTGATAAAGACTCCTTTTTATTACTACTGCCTTTAACTGATTATAGTGGGTCTGAACAAGTATTGGCTAGAATTGAAAACTTTATTGAAAATAAAGTATCTCTGAATAAGAACATGGAAATAATCATAAAAAGTTTTCCAGATGATTTTACAAAAGAAATAGACTTTAGTAAAACAGATGATTATTATCATTTTATTTTAGATAAAATTGAAGTTAAAATATGATAAAGTATATAATTTTAAAAATTTGCTACGAGGTGTAAAACAGTGAAAAATATATTAATTATTGAAGATTCCAAACTGCAGCAGAAAATACTTGTAAATTATTTAAAAGAACTAAATTATAATATACTAGCTACTTTTTCATATGGTCAAAAAGCCCTAGATTATATTGAAAATAATCAGGAGGATATAGATTTAGTATTAATTGATATTATTTTAAAAGGCGAAATAAATGGTTATGATGTATCAAAAGCTATCTCAAAAAATTATGGTATTCCCATGATTTACTTAACCAGTGTAAAAGAAGAAAAAAGTGATTATAATTTTAATGAATCAGATGTCTATCTATTTTTAAACAAACCTTTTACCAAATTGGAATTAAAAAATAATATAGAAATGGTACTTAGTAAACATAGGCTAAATAAAAAATTAGAGAATTCATTAAATGAAAAGCAAATGTTATTAGATAATATTGAGACTATGGTCTGGTATCTTAAAAGTCCGGATACCTTTGCCCGGGTAAATAAAGCCTATACAGAGTTTTTTGGCTTAGCCAAGAAAAATATCGAAGGGAAAAAATTAAAAGATGTACTTGGTATCAAAGATGCCAACCACTGTCTTAAAACCAATAGGGAAGTTTTTAATAAAAAGAAACAGATAAAAAATAAAAAATATATTGAAAATAAAAACAATGTAAAAAAGATACTAATTATCACCAAAACCCCCTGGATTAATGATAAGGGGGAAGTAGAATTTGTAATCTGTTCTGCTAAAGATATAACAGAAGAAGAACAAAAAAATCTTTTAATAAAAGAAAAAAATAAAAAAATTGAGACTTTAAATAATAAAGTAAATAATCTGTTCGGTTATGGAAATATTGTTTTTTGGTCTATCGATTTAAAAGAAAACAGATTAATTAATATTACTGGTCCAACTGAAGAAATATATGGGTACAACAAAGAACAATTTTATGATAATCCCGCCTTATTAAGACAAGCAGTGGTTGAAAAAGATAAAGCCAAAATTAAAGAAGAAAAAAGCAGTTTAAGAAAATATGGGGATAGTAAAAAAACTGATGTTGAATATAGGATTAAAGCTAAGGATAACAAGGAAAAATGGGTTAGAGACATAACAATGCCTATCTTTAAAAATGGCCGGATAGTCCGCTTTGATGGCTTAATAATTGATATTACTCAGAGGAAAAAAACTGAAAAGAAATTAAAAGATACAAAAAAATCTCTTGAAATGGCCTTACAGGGAGCTAATCTAGGCTTTTGGGACTGGAATATTGAAAATGATGAAATTAAATACAATGATATCTGGGCGAAAATGATCGGTTATGAAAAATCAGAACTGAAAAACAATTTATCGGTTTGGTATAATCTCATACATCCCGAAGATAAAAAGGAAGTTGAAAAAGAATTAGAGGATCATCTTGCCGGAAAAACTGAGTATTATAAAAAAGAACACCGGGTAAAAACCAAAGATGGAAACTATAAGTGGATTAATGATGTAGGAAAAGTATTGAAAAGAGATGAGGATGGTAAACCTCTGAGAGCTCTTGGAATTCACCAGGATATCCACAAAAGAAAACTTACCGAAAAAAAAGTAAAAGAAACCAAAAGAAAACTAGAACTAATCTTTGAAAATATGGAAAATGTAATCTTTTTAGTTGATGTCTTAGATGATGATACTTTTGTTTATGAAAAGGCCAATATGGCTCATCAGAAATTAAGCAGATTAAAAGGTAAAGATGTTTCTAATAAAAGTCCTGTTCAATTATTGGGTGAAGAACACGGCCAGAGAGTTAAAACTAAATACCGAAAATGTATAGTGAAAAAAGAAACCATTGAGTATGAAGAAATAATAGAGGATAAAGGAGAAACAAAGATCTGGCTTACCAAATTATCACCAGTAATAATAAATGGTAAAGTAGAAAAGATAGCGGGTACTTCTTTTGATATAACTGAACGTAAAAGAAGAGAGAGACGAATTAAGTATATATCCTACCATGATGAACTTACCGATCTCTATAATAGAAGATATTTTGAAGTTGAGATGGATAGATTAAATGAATCCCGACAGTTACCTATCACAATCATTATTGGTGACCTGGATAAGTTAAAAATAATTAATGATAATTACGGTCATAAAATGGGGGATAGATATTTAAAAGAAGTTGGACATCTATTAGAAAAGGTTACCAGGCATGAAGATATCGTGGCAAGAATAGGTGGAGATGAATTTGCCTTTCTATTACCAGAAACCGATGCTAAAGATGCAGAGTGTTTCTGTAATCGTCTAAACAGAAAGTTTAGTGAATATAATAAAGAATGTAAATTACCAGAAGAAATAAGCATATCTTTAGGTTATGCAGTTAAAAATAATAATAATCAAAATTTAAGTAAAATTTTTGAGAAAGCCGACCATAATATGTATATCAATAAAGGAAGACTCTAAAAAGAAATAAAACTACATGCATCCATGTTTAATGGAGGTTTTTTATCTTTTTATTTTAATTTAATAACTTGACAAAAACAAACCTGAATGATAATCTAAATTTACATAATACCCTTATGGGGTATATAAAGGAGTGATTTTATGTTTAAAGAAATTACTTTAGATGTGATGGGAATGGGCTGTCAGAACTGTGTACAAACCATTGAAAATGCTTTAAAGCAAACCGATGGTGTAAAAACTATTAAGGTAAATTTAGATAATGAAGAAGCAGAGGTTGAATATAATGCCAAAAAATTAGATGTAGATGAGCTCATAAATGTAATTCAAGCCAGCGGTTATGATGCAAAAAGAAAATAATAGTTAAATTTAAAAAGCAAAAATTATTATAATAATTTTAAATCAAAATCCAGCACTTCTTTTTGTGCTGGATTATCATTTATATAAGGCAAATTAAAAAGGACTTATCAACTTAACCTTATTAATTACATATAAAAATAAAGGTAAGGTCTTGATACTCATTAATTACCCCATAATATTGGGCAAAACTTGACAATATTACTAAGGTATGTTAATCTTAAGTTGTAATACCCAATGGGGGTATAGAGGAGTGATCAAAATGACTGACAATGTTACTTTAAATATAGAAGGAATGAGTTGTGCGGCCTGTTCACAGGCGGTAGAGAATGCACTCAACAAAAGAGAGGGCGTTAAAGAAGCAAATGTAAATTTGCCGGCTGAAAAAGCCTATGTAAAGTATGACCCTCTTAGTTTAACCGTCGAAGATTTAATAGAAACTGTTAGAAACAGCGGTTATGATGTACAGAGAAAAAAAGAAAAGATTTCATTTAAGGTTGGTGGAATGAACTGTGCAAGCTGTTCCCAGGCAGTTGAAAATAACCTGGCTGCCGCTGATGGTATATATGAAGCAAATGTAAATATTGCAAATGATACCGGTACTGTAGTCTATGATTCAAATATTATTTCCAAAGAAGAACTTATTGAATTAGTGGAAGGTGCCGGATATGAACTAGATAAATTTTATGATGAAAAAGAGTATACAAAATCAAAAGAAGAAGATATAAAAAAGGTAGAAAAAGCTAAAAGAAAAATGATGGGAACCTGGCTCTTTACAATACCAATCATGCTCTGGATGATACCAGAAATGTTTTTTGGAGTAGCCTGGCCGAACCATACTATCTTTAATCTAGGGATGATTCTCTTAGCGGTACCACCGTTAGTATATTTCGGCCGTCAAACCTATGTTTCAGCCTATAAATCAGTAATTCACGGTGGAGCCAATATGGATGTTTTAATTGCGATGGGTACAGGTGCTGCCTTTATCACAGGGCCCTTTGTCTTTTTTACTCCCATGGCGAACTATGCTGGGATCTCAGCCATGATTATGGCTTTTCACCTAACAGGTAGATATATAGAAGAAAAGGCTAAAGGGAGGGCTTCACAGGCTATTAAGAAACTACTTGAAATGGAAGCTAAAACGGCTACCTTAATCGATAAAGGTGAAGAAAAAGAAGTGCCCATTGAAGAAGTTGAACCGGGCGACATTATGGTTGTAAAACCAGGTGAAAAGATACCGACTGATGGAGAGATTATAGAAGGTTTAACTACAATAGACGAATCAATGGCGACTGGAGAATCAATGCCGGTTGAAAGGTCTTCAGGAGATGAAGTAATCGGAGCAACTGTTAATCAAAATGGCTTAATTAAAGTCAAGGCAACTAAAGTTGGTAAAGACACCTTCTTATCTCAAGTTATTAAGATGGTAGAAGAAGCCCAAGGCACAAAGGTGCCTATTCAGGAGTTTGCTGATAAAATAACATCGATTTTTGTACCAACTGTAATCACAATTGCTTTATCAACCTTTATACTCTGGTTTTTATTCCCAGGTGCTTTTAGAAGTGTAGGTATGTGGGCTCAGACCTTTATACCGTGGGTTAATCCTACTTTAGGAACATTAACCTTAGCGCTCTTTGCAACCATTGCCGTATTAGTAATTGCCTGTCCCTGTGCCTTAGGTTTAGCAACACCTACTGCTCTTATGGTTGGAAGTGGCATGGGGGCCGAAAATGGGGTCTTAATTAGAAAAGGTGAGGCAATTCAGACCATGAAAGATATCCACACTATTGTCTTTGATAAAACCGGTACGATTACAAAAGGTAAACCAGAGGTAACTGATATTACAGGCTTTAAAAATCACAGTAAAGATGAAGTATTAAAAACAGCTGCGGCCGTGGAAAACGGCTCTGAACACCCCTTAGGAGAGGCAATTGTCAATAAAGCAAAAGACAAAGACCTTACAATTCAAAAAATTAAAGAATTTAATGCAGTTACGGGTAAAGGTGTCCAGGCTAAAATAGAAGCAGAACAAGTACTGGTGGGTAGTAAAAAATTAATGCAAGAAAATGATATTAAGATAACTAATGAGATAAAAAATAAAATGCATAGTTTAGAAGATGAAGGTAAAACAGCTATGCTGATAGCTTTAGGAAATGAAATTATCGGGATAATAGCTGTAGCCGATACCTTAAAAGAAGATTCTATAAATGCAATTAATGAACTAAAAGAATTAGATATCAAAACAGCTATGATTACAGGTGATAATAAAAGAACAGCCCAAGCAATAGCTAAACAGGTTGGTATAGATCATGTTGTTTCAGAAGTATTACCTGATGGTAAAGTTGATGAAATAAAGAAACTACAGGATAGATTTGGTACAATTGCAATGGTCGGAGACGGGATAAATGATGCACCGGCCCTTACTCAGGCTAATGTAGGTATAGCAATTGGTACCGGTACTGATATAGCAATAGAATCCTCCGATATTACTCTGGTAAGAGGAGATCTCTCCTCAGTAGTTACCGCTGTAAAACTCTCTAGAGCAACCTTTAGAAAGATAAAGCAGAACTTATTCTGGGCCTTTATCTATAACTTAATTGCAATACCAATTGCAGTCATGGGATTATTACATCCCGTCATTGCAGAAATAGCTATGGCCTCTAGTTCAATTACTGTAGTAACTAATGCGAATACTTTGCGCAGGGTAAATATTCAACCTAAATATAAACAATAATTTTTAAAAGGAAAGGTGATAGAAAATGATGCATTATGGATTTGGACATTTCGGAGGAGGTATATATATGATGCTGTTTTGGGTTTTGATCATAATTGGCATTGTCTATCTTATCTCTAGGACAAATTTTCATAGATCTAATAACCATCGCCCCTACCACCAGGAAGATTATAGGGGGGATAGACCTAGAAGAGAAGATTATAAAACAAAAGGGCCCAATAAATATGAAAAAAGCGACAATGGGCCGAAAGAAATAGCCCGTGAAAGATTTGCAAAGGGTGAGATAGAAAAAGAAGAATACAATGAAATATTAAAGGAATTAAACCGTTAAACAACTCCTTTTAAAATTCAGACCGCCTTACCCGGGGCGGTTTTTAATATTTCTCTTAAAATAAAGGAATATTGTCAAATATAAACAATTTAAATAAATAGATGATAATAATAATTCAGAGGTGATTATTTATGAAAAAAATAGTAACCTTTACCTTAAATCCTGCTATAGATAAAAGTTCCAGTGTAGAACATGTAAAACCAGAAAGTAAACTCTACTGTGATAAACCTCGTTATGAACCAGGTGGTGGGGGTATTAATGTCTCAAGGGCAATTAAAAAATTAGGTGGAGATTCTCTTTTGATGTATATATCAGGTGGACTATCTGGTAACAAGTTAGATAACCTCTTAGCCAAAGAAAATTTACATAAACAGGCAATCGAGATTACCGATTCAATTAGAGAAAATCTAATAATATTTGAAAAGTCAACCTCTCTACAGTATAGATTTGGGATGCCTGGCCCAAAGTTAAATAATAAAGAAGCAAAAAAAATATTAGAAGTTATCAAAAACATTAATCCGTTTCCCGATTACTTTGTAATAAGTGGCAGCCTGCCTAAGGGGGTAGACAGTGATATTTATGCTAAAATGGCTAAAATTATAAAGGATAAAGGGGCAGAAGTTATTGTAGATGTATCAGGAGAGCCTTTAAAGGAAGTAATAAAAGAGGGAGTCTTTTTAATAAAACCTAACATGGGTGAGTTTCAAGAACTAATAGGCAGAGAGTTAAAAGAAGAAGCTGAAATCAAAAAGGAAGCCTATCAGCTTATTAAAAAAGGCTGTTGTCAAAATGTTGTAATTTCCCTGGGAGCCGGAGGAGCACTTATGGTAAATAGAAAAAACGCTCGTTTTATGCGTCCCCCAACTGTTCCAATTAAAAGTAAAGTAGGAGCTGGTGACAGTATGGTAGGGGGCATAGTATTAAGTTTAGCAAAGGGCAAAGAATTTGAGGAGGCTGTCCTTTATGGACTAGCAGCTGGTTCCTCTGCAGTAATGACCCCTGGTACAGAATTATGTAAAAAAGAAGATACTGATAAGTTATATACAAGAATGTATGAAGAAATTTTTGTTTAAATTCCTATTTTAATTAGAAATATTCATAATTTTTTGGTAGAATATATGTAAGAGTTTATAAAAATAACTTATTAAACAAATAAACTAATTATAGGTGAAAAAAATGACAAAAAAAGTTTCAATTCAAAATCAAGATATTAATAAAATATTGGATTATCTACCCGGTATGGTCTATAAATGTTTCTATGATGAGCAGTGGACTATGAAGTTTATTAATAAAGGTTGTAAAGATTTAACCGGCTATAATAAACAAGAAATTCTGGATAATAGTACTATTCCCTATAGTCAAGTAATTCATAAAAAAGACAGAGAAAAAGTAGCACAATTAATTAAAAAAGGAGTAAAAAATAACGGTTTCTATGATTTAGAGTACCGTATAATTACTAAAGACCAAGATATAAAATGGGTGAGGGAACAGGGTAGAGCCGTTTATGATAAGCAGTCGAATGTGAAGTATCTACTGGGCTTTATCACTGATATCACTAACAGTAAGTCTGAATATAATGAATTAAAGGAAATAAAAGAACGTTTGGAGTTAGCTATAAAAGGTGCTAACCTGGGTATTTGGGATTGGAATATAAAAACAGGGGAAATAAATATAAATAAAAATTGGACAGAGATGTTAGGTTATGAACAAGATGAGATCAAACCCCATATAGAAGAATGGGAAAACTTAATTCATGAAAAAGACAAAGAGAAAGTACATAAAAGTCTGCAAAAACACCTTAAAGGTGAAGCAAAGTATTATTCAGTAGAACACCGCTTAGAGACCAAAGATGGTGATTATAAATGGGTTAAGGATATGGGTAAAGTATTTAAAAGAGACCAATCTGGCAATCCTGTAAGAGCTGTTGGTATTCATCTTGACATCGATGAGAAAAAGCGCATGCAAAAACATATAAGAGAAAGTGAAGAGAAGTTTAGAGCCTATATTGAAAATGCACCGATCGGTGTATTTGTAATCGATGCACAAGGAAATATTAAAGAAGTAAATAAACATGCTGTTAAAATGACCGGTTTTAACAAGTCTAAGTTAAAAGATAAAACAATCTATGATCTTTCATATAAAGATAAAGAAGTAATAAGTAATCATTTAAAAAGATTTAAAAATAAGGGAGAAATTGAAATTGAGGGTGAATTTATTAAAAGTAATGATGAAAAGTTTTTTGCCCGGATCAATGGTATTGCCTTAGATAATAATAATTTCATCGGGTTTGTAGAAGATATTGATAAGAGAATTAAAATGAGAAACAGACTTAGAAAACAAAAAGCCTATTTTGAACAGTTATTTAACGAATCTACAGAAGGCATCGTTTTATTAAATAATAAGGGGATCATTTTAAAGGTCAATGATCACTTTCTAGAAATATTTGAATATAATCGAGATGAAGCGCGGGGAGAAAATATAGATGACTTAATTACTCTTGAATCTAGAAAAGAAGAAGGTATTTATTATACCGAAGAAGTAATGGCTGGTAATGATATAAAGGAAGAATCAGTTAAAGTAACTAAATCCGGCAATAAAATAAATGTTTCAATTCACGCCTTTCCTATAAGATTAGAAGAAGGACAGATCGGTATCTATGGTATATACAATGATATTACAGAAAGAAAAAGAGAAGAAGCTAAAAGAAGATATATCTCATTTCATGACCAGTTAACTAATCTATATAATAGAAGGTACTTTGAAAATGAATTAGATAGGCTTAATAGTTCGAGAAAAATTCCAATTAGCATCATAATCGCTGATATTGATGGTTTAAAAAAGGTGAACGATACCTACGGCCATCAAGAAGGTGATAATCATATCAAAAATGCTGCTGATATAATTCGGAATGTGACCAGAAATGAAGATATTGTAGCTCGTATAGGGGGCGATGAATTTGCAGTCCTACTTCCTAATACTAACCAGATGAATGCTAAAAATGTTATTAAAAGAATAAAAGAAGGTATAGACAAACAAAATAAAGATAGTGAAATACCTTTAAGTGTTTCAATTGGAGTTGCTGTAAAAGAAAAAAGAACAAGTGATTTAACCGATATCTTAAAACAAGCAGATGCCATGATGTATAATAAAAAACGCAAGAAAAAGCATGAAGGTTCCTAGTCAACTTCTCCCACCTAATCATAAACAAGATTAAAAAGGAGCTTGTTAAATAAAAGACTGCACTCAGTACAGTTTTTAACAAGATTTACACCGGCTCTATCTCACAAGTGGTTGATTCAAG